>Ga0172381_10000083_pt1 | contig 100270 bp, 125 predicted proteins | sample Leawel6488metaG_FD_119754 | JGI IMG/M metagenome (GOLD analysis project Ga0172381, IMG submission 119754) | Leachate microbial communities from a municipal landfill in Southern Ontario, Canada - Leachate well 64-88 metaG | ecosystem: Engineered > Solid waste > Landfill > Unclassified | place...
ACATTTAATGATTGTAATAATAATTCTTTTACTGCATCAATTGCTGCTTGTATGACTACTAATTGGTCATAAAGATAACCACAGGTGAGTTTAGTTAGTAATGAACTACTCATATACTATATATAATGAAAAAAACGAGCATTTTAACTCGTTTTTATTAAAAACAGGTAAGCTTATTTGCTTAAAGTATACTGAGTCAATAGACCATCGATTATCTTACCAACACTTTCAAATTCAGCTTTCAATTTAACTAATTGAGTTTCTTCTAGTTTATTTCTAACTTCTTGATTGAATTTAGCGTGAATATCAGCATTTTGGAAATCTTCATCACTGACTAGCTTGTTTTTAACGAAATCGTTAATGCCATCAGAAATATCAGTACCAAAACCTACTAAACTAGCTTTACCATTCTTACCTTTTTCAAAATAACGACCCATTAAACTAGTCATAGAATTGGTTTCTTTCAATAACTCACTACGTTCCAATTCGTCTGGGAAATACTCGCCATTTTTGATTTCCTCATCTAATCTTTCTTTTCTATATGTTCGAAAATCCATAAAATCCTCATTTTTAATTATATATCAAGTGTATTTTAATTTTCAAATAATCTTTTTATATCGCTATTTATGGGCTAAATAAAGCAAAATTAAATTGAATAAGTATATTATACCACATACGATTAATAATGTAGTTAAATCTAATCTTTTTAGATATAATGAAGCTAAACCGGCAATGCCCCATGCACTCAAAGTCAAAGAATGAATTGTCGAGGTGTTATTTATCCCATATTTATCGGCTAAAAGGCTTGGTAAACTCGAAAAACCACCACCGTAATTCAGGTTTATAATCATGATAGATGTAACAAACATACCAACACTAGCAATACTAATATCCGAAAAACACATTATGCTAGACAAAACAAATAGTATTATATAAGGCATATACCGATTAGTATGATCGGAAATCCAAGCATAACCAAATCTACCTAATGCATTAAAAGTGGCCGATAGAGCACAGAATAAAGTGATTAGAGATAAACTTAGGTCGAAATGTTTGTATAACTGGGCTTCTTGACTTATTAAAGCTAGACCTAATGCAATATTAGAGAAGAAAAATAACCAAATTGCTATATAATTTACGTTACAGATAGATTTGATATTGAACTTGATACTGTTTTTAGGTATGAAATCAACTGGGAATTTCTTAAAAAATAGACCAGCTATGAATAAAGGTATGCCATAAATAATGGCTAAAATTATAAAAACTTTATCTATTTTATAATTGCTCGTTAAATAGGCATAAACTGGGCTACAAATAGCTTTTGCTAAACCAAATGATAATATAGCAATAGCACTCGCAATGGCCTTATTATGGCGAAAATAGAGCATTAACGTCTTAATAGGTGCAACATAACCTAAACCACAAGAACAACCGAAAATTACGCCATAAGTTAAATAAAACCACATAACACTTCGATATTTTAATGCTATCGCAGAACCTATAAAACCTAATACGAATAATATCGAACTCAAAATGTATGTTTCTTTAGGATGTTTTTTTACATATTTGCCCATAAAAGCAGCAGAAAGTCCCAAAAATAGAATCGCCAATGAAAAAGCAAACGACATGTCATGAGCTAATAACAGATTTACTTGACTCGATAACAAAGACCAAGCATAAACTTGACCAATACATAATGATAAAATAATTGAACTGATTGCCACTCTAATACTTAAAACCTTCATAAATTTCCTCTAATTTTATATATCCAAACCAAATTATATTTTTTATTGAGATTTAAACTATGTTTTTCTATATTTAATAAAAAGGATCCATCATGAATATCACCGAATTAGAAACTAAGATTAAAAAAGCTGCTGTAAACTATTACAACGGATCTGAATCTATTAGTGATCAAGACTATGATATTCTAATAGCTGAACTTAAAGCTCTTGATCCAACTAATCAATTGGTAGCTAATGGTCTTGCCGCGGCCGATAACACTGGCAGAACTAAATATAAACATACTCTTATCACAGGTACACAGGCGAAGTGCAAAGATATGACTGAATTTGCCAATTGGTTTAAGAATAAATCTGGTCATTACAACATTTCGGCTAAGATTGATGGAGCTTCTGCCGAGATTCAATATAGAAATGGTGAAATCTATCGGGCTATTTCTAGGGGTGATGGTTTCGAAGGTGAAGATATCACTAATTCAGCTAAACTCTGGAATAATATGGTTTTAGAAATTCCGGGTTTCACTGGATCTATAAGGGGGGAATTTCTCCTTAAAGAAAGCATTTTCAAAAAGAAATACTCCGAACTTATGAAAAATGCCAGAAATGCTACTGCAGGACTTGCTAAGCGCCAAGATTGCAAAGGTTCAGAAGATATGAGTTTTATTGCTTATGATCGTCTTGGTATGAATGATAACTTCGAAACCGAACGAGAAAAGATGGAATGGCTAGAAAGAGTTGGATTTGAAGTTCCTTTCTGGATTACTACCAATACGATAAGTGAAATAGATCAGTTCAGAACCAAGATTCATAATGAAAGATTGAAAATTATCGATTATAACTGTGATGGAGTAGTAGTAAAACAGGACAGAATTGATTACACTGATCTCAAACGAAAGACCCCTACTACACAATGTGCTATCAAGTTTGCTCTCGATGTTGCTATTACTCGTGTAAAAGACATAGAATGGTCTGTTTCAGGTAAATATCTCACTCCTGTATGCCTTATCGAGCCTGTAGAACTCAATGGAACAACGGTTTCTCGTGCATCCGTTGCGAATCTTTCCATCATTAAAGAATTAGGCTTAGAAATAGGCTCTACGGTGAAGGTTAGTCGTCATGGAGAGGTTATTCCTCATATTGATGAGGTTATTAATTAATAACATTGAAAAATAGAAAATGATTTATAATCTATCTGAGGTACGCATATGATGATGAGGAATGATGAGGATCAGAAAATCAAGGCTATATTGGAATCTAATGAATTTTCAGAGGATGCCCTACTTTGGAATTCCCGGACAGGGGCCAATTTTCTCATTGATGTCTTTTCCCTTCATAAGGACCTGGGGACCGCCATGGAGCTGTCTGAGGTACTTTCTGATTTCATGATGAAACATGGGGGATATATAATGCAGGCGGTGGACTTCCGCTGCGGCAGGGAGGAAAAATAGCAGATGTTTATCAATTCACCATTTAACTACACTGGAAACAAATACAGACTTCTTCCGCAGTTGATTTCATGGTTTCCTGACTTCACGGAAAAAATTACATTGATTGATTTATTCAGTGGTTCAGGAACTGTTTCTTTCAACGCTGCATCCCGCTTCAAGCACGTCATTTCTAATGAGTACCTAGGGGATATCCAGAGGATACAGCATATTCTTATGTCCGGAAGCGATAGTGAGTTTCTAAATCTCATTGATTGCCTGAAACAATTTTCATCATCTGATTACGCTATATATCAGCGACTTCGCGATGACTATAATGCCTATATGACGGCGGATTTCACGGGTCATGCAGAATATATACGGAATCGATATGATTTTTTAAATGAAAAGGCATATAGGCTGTATGGTCTTATGCTTTCATGTACAAATAATATGCTCAGATTCAACCAGCATGGCTTATTCAATCAGACCTGTGGAAAGCGGATGTACAACAAATCCATAGAAAAGAAGTTAATTGAATGGAGAAATCTTCTTAAAACCATACATAATGTGACTATATCCGCAGGCGATTTTGAAAAGTGCATGCCTGACGCCATGGAGGATAGGACGGATATGTTTTTTTATGCGGATCCCCCGTATTCTAACACATCCGCCGGGTACAATGCATTCTGGAAATCTACTGACGATGAACGCCTGTTCAATTTCATAATGAACAACCAGAATTCTAAATGGATGATTTCAGGAACACAGGTGCATGGACTTGCCAGATGTAAACTTTTGGATCTCCTTTCTGAAACTGGAAAGTTCCAGACCATATACCTGGAACATGATTATGCGAAAGTTGCCCGCAAAAAGGGAACGACTACACGAGAAGTAATTTTAATTAACTATTAACTAAAAGATATAACATGAGTTATTATTCACATTGTGATATTGCTGATTTGAACGATGCTATCAAGGGATTTAATCGTTTGCTTTCAGATGAAATACAAGAAATCAAACGGAATAAAGATAAAACATATACATCTAAGGATGTACTTGAAATTCTAGACACTTTATATAAGAATTTTGAGTCCGCAGAAATGTCTAGCTATCTCGATAATATATCCGAGGAATTTAGTGAATTCGAAGATGAAATTTCAAACTATGCTGAATCTAGTATAAATTGTGGCTCAATGAAGGATTTCAAAGATATTATTTTAGATAATCTGCCCGATTCCGCATCTCTGTCGGATAGAAATGAAATAGAAGAGCAACTCAACAAATGTGAATGTATTAAATGAGTGAATTATTATGGGATGATCAGTTACCAATTAATACTCGATAGTTATAAATAATTATAAATCGGAGTTTTTATGGATAAATGCCGTAAAATAAAAGAATTTCTAGAATTTTATACCAATATTCGAGTTAATAATTATAAAATATTTAAGAAATATGGTCAGTGGATCATTATTTTCTATGTTGATCTTGATGAAAAAGAACTTTCAGTTGAATTTGATTCAGTTTCACCCGAATTAACCGATAAAATTGATAAATTAGGTTTCAGTTTGGAAGATTATTCCGATGGTATATTATATTTCAGGGAGGATTAAATGAAATTATTCAAAAAAGAAGTATTGAAGATGGATATGGATAAGTTAATTAATGAAGCCAGTGTAAGTAAAGATTGGGATGATATGTCGGAATATTTCAAAAATAAAAGTGTTCCTGAACATCTGGCTAAATCTATAACAAAACCAGAAAAAGCAGCTAAATTATCAAATATTGCAAGTTTGATGGGTTGGATAGAATGTGCAAAAATGATGCACCATCGTGCAATAGAACTTGGTATGACCGAAAAAGAGATTGCTAAAATTGGTAGAGATACAGAACTAGCAGCTTGGGCTGCAAAGTTCGAACGGGCTAAAAAAAGTTCGACTTGGAATGTCATGGTAGATGATAATATTCACAAGGAGACTAAAGGAATCGGGATTGTAACCCAAAAGGGACCAGTGACCATTAAAAAATGCCAAGAGATAATGGCTAACGTAAAGTCTAGATTCGGATTTACACCAGAGAAGATAAAAATATTCATGTGGGATTTCGATTACAGTGGAATTGACTGGGATACGTATATTTCAGCAATGTGTGGTGATTGTAGTATTCCTATGACACAGGAGAAGACGGCCGTATATGATTCAAAGAAAAACAGGTTGACCATTTATGACAAATCTAGGCCAGTGTATTGCAATGATGATGGCCATATATGTAATGACGTAGATGCGTTGGCCGATAGCCTAGATTAGCATCAAAATAGATCATCTTCATTTAATACTTTGAAAATCATAGCATGGGTAGAGCAATAATGTTTTGCTGCTGCCCATTTTTCATTGTTTCGATGTAAAATAGCTGTTTTTTCTGACCATCGTGATAAATTCTTATTAGTTTTGTTTTTAGGTAAACTTGGATATTTAACATTGTTATTTTCATCTAACTTTGGACTTTGAGATTTGGGTTTTACTTCGATCATATATTTAACGATCTCATTATCTTTATCTTTTACTTTCATATAGAAATCGGGAAAATAAGTATGCATCTTATTGTCTTGATCTGAATAATAATCTATCATTTGACATTCTGAACCCCATTCAAGAACATCAATTCTTTTATCTAGCCACCTCATGAATTTTAATTCCCATGAACTACGATAAAACGGTATTTTTAGTTTAGAATTAGTGCAATTTATACATTTGTCCTTATTTACTGGGACATATTCGCCTTGATAATAAAGCTTATTGAAAACAGAACTCATTATCTACTCGGAAATGTATAACCATTCAATGTGGATTCCGTTATAGTTTTAGTGTTTACACCTTCATTGAATGTCTTAGTTAATAATTGTAAAATGTTATCCGAAATATCTTTAATAGAATTAATGCTATCGATTAAATTTTCAGACATAGTTTTGTTAACATCAGCAGTATTCAACATTTTCGTAGATGTAGTAGTATCATTAACTGTGTTTTTATGCCCTAAAAGATTCGATAATGCAGTATCCAATCTATTTCCGACATCATTTACCGATGTTGTTTTTGGTTTACTATATTCTAGCATATTAGTCATGCTATCTAATATAGTCTTATGGAACTGGGTATTAGTATCTTGAATGATGTTGAAATTCTTGTTTGCTATAGAGGCTAAAATACCTAGACTGTGATTTATAGAAGCACCATTTTCATCTAATTTAGTAGGTATTAATGAAATATCGCCGGTTAATTCGGATAAATTGATAACCCGGACTGGCATATCATTTTCTTCTGTCGGGTTTTCTTTTTTATCATTTTTTAAATAAGAAACTAAATCTGATATTCCCGTACCGATAGAAGTGCCAGCTTTACCAACTGCTGTACCAGCGGTAGCAATAGCTTCTTTTCCCTTAGCTTCGAAATATGATTTGATAGCTCCAGTCATTTCATATATTCCAGCCGATACTTTGTCTATTCCTGTGCCCATGCTTTTCAAAACTGATACAATTGTGATAAATGGTTCATGTTTACCCAAATTATCGAAGAATCCACCTATAGTATTTGCAATAGTATTCGCTAATTCATCTAGAACTTTGCTTATTAAAGGCATAATGCTGTCTAATTTTTGTAATAGATCAGTCATTCCATCTATTATGCCATCAACAATACCAGTTATCATATCACTTATTAGACCACCTAGAATTTGACCTAATGTTTTTCCTTCGAAGGTCTTAAATATGCCAGTGATAACATTCGATATTGTTGTTAAAATAGTAGTTACTGTAGTTGCTAAAGCTAATAATGTATTGTCTATCATATCGAAAACTTTATCTATATTAGGACCAAATATATCTCTTAATACATTTTTGAATGTATTTACTAAAACAACAGCGAATTTACTTATTATATTACCTAATGCATCGATTAAGCCCGTTAACACATTGTTTAATAATCCAGGTAGATTATCGATGAAATTCATGATTAACAGATAAACTATTAACAGTATAGGTACAAGTGCTACAACCACACCTAAGCCTAAAGCTACACCTACTACTATCGGATTAGACCAATTAGCAATGAATACAGTTAAAGCATCTAATACTTTAGACATAGCCGGTACTAAATCGGACAATGTATGAGTTTCTTTTTTAGGTTTAGCTTTATCTTTTTTAGCCTCTATGTTAGCATTTTTCTTCAATATCGCGATGAGTTCTTTGAATTCGGTTTTGCTATTTTTTTGATTTATTAACAGTATTTTAGCAATTTCTTCTGTTTTTTTATATAATCTAAACATAACATTACTATCATTCGAATTACTATCTCGTTTACTGATATTAGCTAATGTTTCTGCTATTGTAGCCATATCTTATATATTTGAATATTTTTATGATTTATTATTGCGAAACATAATCAAAGTTCTTATATTTGAAATATCAACTTAAAAGATGGATATTCCATCAAGGATTATTATGATTAGAGAATCTACTTGGTCTAACATCGGAACAGATCTTCATACAGGGATCGTAGAAGAAGCTCTTTCTATTTCGAATCTGAATTTCAATGTTACGAAGGAAAATCTGTTTCTGGGTAATGGAGTTAGGGTTAATGGAAAGGTAGCTCAGGTTGCAAATTACAAGACAGGCGAACATAAGATCCTGGGCATTACCGGCCAGAATTACGAAATCATTCAAAACCCAGAGGCATTTGCTTTTGCAAATTACCTGAATGATGATTTCGCTTTCGTAAAAGGGGGTCTGACTCATACTGGAATGATTTATCTTATCGGTAAACTGCCGGAAATCAATATCCTTGATGATAAATTTACTCCTTATGTCATCTTTCAGAATTCATTTAACGGGAAATATCAGCTTAGCGCGGCAATTACTCCTCTTAGAGTAGTTTGTCAGAATCAGTTCAACATTGCCTTCAAGGAAACTGCCAATACGATCAGGATTCGTCATTCTAAGAATCTGATGGGAAATCTTGAAAATGCAAAGATCGTGCTCAAGGGAGTTTCTAATTACATGACCGAACTTAATCAAATTGCAGGGCGGTTTAGCCAGCTCAAATTCAATAAAACTGAATTCGAACACGTTATGGACATTATTTTTCCTACTAAGCAGAGTGCTGATGTAAAACAGATTAAAAATATCGAGGAAAAGAAACTAGAATTCGTAAATGCTTATTCTCAAGATGACAATGCTAACTTCAAGGGTTCTGCCTGGGGAATCATCAATGCCTATACCGACATTCTTACTCATAGGACTGAATCTAAACAAACCAAATACAACGATACTAAGTTCATCAAGACTACTTTCAATCCTATGAACAAGATTATTGATATAATCAATATTGTAAAAAATACAAGTATCGCAGCTTAAAGATATTTCAATTTAGCTATTAAATCAGATAAAACGGTCAATTTTCCGCCGACTTGGTAATATGCCGAGTCGGTTATATCTGTATAAATATAATCTGATACACCAGAACCCACTACTTGATTAAGCTGTCTTAATTCGAGATAACAAATACTAGGTTCACGGTCATCATAATACGCTATATCTCTGGATTTTACATAATAACAGTTGTTAAATAATCGCTTATCATAACTTGTTCGTGTTGCTATTGTACTTATTTGATAATTAACTGAACTATTTAAATAATAATTACTTCCGTATATACCTACAGGATCTACATTAGTAGAACTTATATAATACATGTTTATTTCAGGTACACTATCAAAATATTCACCGCCATAAAGATATGTGTAACCATAAGATTCGCCATATTTACAAGATATATCAGCAGACCAATAATTACCAGATTGATCTACACCTGTTAAAACTTTAGAAATATCATTCAAACTAACAGATAATGTGTCCATTTCTTGCGATATACTATTAGTATCTGTAAGAGAATGCCATGTTACGGAATAAGTATTAGCAGAATTAGAAATTAAAACATCATTATCCTCGATAAGATAATCAGCAGAAACTTCAGTTTCATCATCATAATAAGTTATATCATCGCCATTTTTAACACGTTTATATCTTTTTAAGACCTTATAATCTGAACTATTTACAGTATTGCCAGTCCATTTATATTCAGTTTTAACTACATTTTCGACAGTTAAATAAAGATCATCATTTAATATTGGATTTTCTTTCGATCCTACCATATAAAAGTTGATATTTAATGGTATAGTATTATATAATTCATAAGGAACATCAATGATTTGAACTTTTTTATCACCGTAATATAGAGCATAAGTTCGATGATACGTATTATAATCTAATCTATCATTGCCTGATAATGAGTTCTGATTAGATTCTATTAGACCTGTCCCTACGATTTGTACTAATTCCGTCGAATTAGTAGCTGGAATATCGATATGCCCTATTTTAACTTTATCTTTTGGAAAATTGATTTCTGTTGTATTAAAAGTTCCAAATTTATATTGAAATGGTGAAGATTTAGACCAATAAGGTTTAGCTTTATATAATCTACCCGAATTAGTTTCAAATGAGTTATAAACATCTTCTGTCATAGCTAATACGCTTGGTTCTGTAGCAATAGGAATTGTTGCTACATCACCTATTCCTTTAGGGATATTACCATAATAACTTTCAGTAGATACGGCATTTATAACTTCGTCTGTTAAATCAGAATGAATTTTACGAGCAAAAATATCATTATTAGCTGAGTTTATGTCAATGAACACCGATGCATTATCAGCAAGAGTTTTATCATTCTCGATTAAGCTAGAATAATAGCTTTGAAGATTATCCCCATTTATATTTGAATTTTCTGTTAATTTTGGTAAACCTGTTCGTACAAAACGAGATGAATTATCGATAAATTGATCATGCCAAACATCACCGCTGAGATATGAGTAACCAAAATCGGTGAAATCTAAGTTTTCTAACTTCATAAAGTTATTTATCTATTGGAAAACAATTTAGATCTTAAATCTAATCTTATCCGATGATTTGTTATATAATCCTTACGTTTAGATTCATCATTCGATTTAGTCAAGTTAGTGATCATATTAGCTAATACTATATGGCTAGTATATCCTATTTTAGCACCTAAATAAGTCAATTCATCACCTAAATATCGATCTTCTTCACCCCAACGACCATCGAAAAGAGAATTGAATATTCGTCCATTGTTTAGAACTTTTACCTTTTTAATTATATCTTTACTTAAATATATACCACAAGAATAGATTTCGGAACGAATTGAACTACTACTTAAATATGGTACTACACCTTCTCCACAACGCATGAATAATCTCAGATCTCTTCGACCTAAACCTAAAAGTACACAATCATAACCCATAGTACTCAAATATGATATCTTTCTTTCTGAAATATCTGGTATTTTATCACCATCTAGGAACAAAATATCATCTTTTATATCTTTAGCACCCAAATCTCTACAAAAACCAGCTAAAAAACCAGAACCCGTTTCATTTTTTATATAATTATAGCCAGCCGGATAAGATTTACTACAACGATCTAAAACGATAACATAATCAGTATCTAATTTAGAAACCATCTCTTCTACGAACTTAGGCTGATCTTTACTTATTATTACAGTTTTCATTTAATAATTTCATCTAGTTTTTCTAAAATAGCTTCTTCGATCTTCATGATATCTATATCGATATCATATTCTTCGATAAAGATAAAATGTAATTCCCCGCTTTTACGTCTAACCCAATTTCGAACATCATTATCAACTTTCCAAGAATCTCTTTCATCATTATCAGGAACATATAAGTCTAATAACTCATTGGCCGTATTTTCAATAACTCGTTCTATCTCAGTTTGTACTACTTGTTCATTCAAACTTTCTTTAACTAATCCATCATTCGGTATAGATTCGGTACTATCGAACAAAACTAATTTCTTACCACAACATGGACATACTGGATTCGATACATCTAACTTATATACTTGTTCTGTTTCTTCCATATAAACCTCCTTTTATATATCAAAATTTAATCATTTTATTTGTTCGTATACATCAAGATTGAAGAATAGACGAACCTTTTCTATCTTAGTACCCCCTCCTATAGGTTTTATACTATATAAAAAAGATTCCACATCTCCCTACCCAACTATAATGTATCTATCGAGAAATATGTGGACTTTTTATGACTTGTAAATCACTTAGTTCACTACTCTAAGTAGGTAAAAATCTGTTTTGATGAAATGTTAAAATAAGTTTACAATTAAAATGATATACTATGATAAAAACTTGGTTGATTAAGCACAGATCGGTATTTATAATTTTAGGTTACGTACTAGTATTATCTAATATACCAGTTTTATTGGCGTTAAATGCCTGTTTTAGACGTTTTTAGCTTATATACTGAATAGTTACTAATTTTCAATTTAATCGTCTTAAAAGGGCCTTAAAATGAAAATAAATCTATAGTTGTTTAATTTGACATAAACGGTGTTATAAAGGCGTATTATTCTTAATCTGGATAACTATATAGGATCTAATGAAAAAAGGCCCTAAAAGGCCTTTGAAATGAAAAATAAAGGATATTTAGATAGAGATGACATAATCATTTCGATTGTATTTAGGCCAAGGTGAAATTTCTGAATTACAGATGAATGTTATTTGTTTACCTTTGTAAGATATTGTTTTTTTATCTTTCCAGTGTAAAAATCCGTAATGTATAACAGCTCCGTCTTTCAAAGTATCGAAGATAGTTTCACCAGAATAAGTACCAAAATAAGAAACATCTTCATATTTCCAGGGCAAAGGATTCAAATCTTTAGAAATAGGACAATATCTAGAAACAAAGAGATGCGTATCGGTTTTAGCTGCATTTATAGTATCTTTTACAATTTCATCAGTCAACATGTTTTGATAATAGAGCATATTAAACTCATTCATGAATAAATCGCTAAAATCTGGTTTATTGTAATATGAATTATCACAGATTGAATCATTGCCATCTATATAACGATAATTGATGAATATTCGATTTTCTCTATTTTTTAGATGTACTGGATACAATGGTAATTTCCGATCGATTTTATACTTTTTATGATATGATTTCAATGTAGTTAATCGTTCGATTTCATCTAGTTTATAAAGAGGATTATCCCCTGCATATTCAAAAGGTCCATTTACATATACAATAGCATTATAAATGTTAGTTAATTCTTTAAATAACTTTCTTATTATATTTGGATCTTTTGATATATTACCGGCTATACTTATTATATCCGCCTCCGGAAACATAGAATCATAATTCAGATTCTTTAATGTAGTCAGTTCTAGATTACTTACACAATAGACTTTCATTTAAGATACACCACTGTATCTATAATGCTTCTATGATCTAAATCGATAGCTTTAGCTGTTGCTTTTATACCCTCTTTATGATCTTTTAATGCGGAAATACCCTGAGCTAAATCTGATATTAATAATGTTTCGGTATATAAACAGTGTTCTAATGGTGGTACATGACCCAAAACTATTCTGGCTTAATTATCATCATTATATAATTCAACTAGTTTTTTAATAAATTCGTTGTTGTTTTTACCGATATAATATACATTAAATCCAAATCTGAGATAGTGAGCAATCATCAAAACATCTCCGGTTCTTTCGGTAATTTGAATATTTACACCGTTTTTATCAAAATGCATGTTTTTAGATAGTGTTTCTTTGAAATCCCGGCTAATCTTGTCCAATATTTTATTTACATAAACATCATTTTTAGAATTAGTTAGTTCTTCATGAGTAAAACAACATCTAGTAGGTTTAGCATCATCATCATAAACTACTTTATATAAGCTAGTTATTGCTATTTTATTGAATTTGAACCAATATCCCATAGACCATTCTGCAAGATAACCGAATCCACGTTGTACCATTTTTGCTGGATAATAACGAGATTTAAAGTCTGATAAGGTAGGAAACAACCAGTTACAGTATGAACTTATGACTTCTCTTTTGCCAATTAACATATTATTAGCATATAACGTGGGGGATTTAGACATTTCCCTTATCATGTAGAAATAGAAATCCTTGTTATTCGATTTAGCTAAATATTCGAACCAATTTATGAACATATCATACATCGTGGAATCGGAGTCTACTGAATTATGTCTTGTAGAAAAAAGGAATGTCAGAGCATTCTTTGCAGGTACTTCTTGTTCACATAAGATAATATCCTTAGTTTGCAACAGTTCATTAATTTCATTTTCATTAACCAATTCTATTTTTTTAGCTTTTTCGTGATTCCAAACATCGCTATCTTTGCTAACGAAGAATCTACGATAGTGTTCAAGTCCTATGATATCATCGTTGTTATGTTTCCAGAGCCAATATAATGCCGATAATTCGGAATATAATTGATCATCAACTTTATCAATGTTGGTATCTAATCTAGGATTATAATAATGCCTAATAGAATCCAATTTAATTTTGAATTGATCTTTGTTGCATACTGCTATATACATTTTCGACGTTCCTTTTTATCATAATTTAGTATTTTTATTAAAAATATAGGTTCGAATTTAATGATTTATAAGAATGTTTGTTATCATAAAGGCTACATTTATTACAAAAACAAAGATGACCTAAAATATAATCGTAAGCGTTATGTGAGGAAATACTTCGTTAGGGATGAAAATGGTGATTATTCTTTGTGGCGAACTCACGAAAAAGTCAAGTTGACCAGTTCAGATGATCGTGATAATGTTAGGATGTTAGGTGAAGCAAATAAAGCATTTTTATATGATTTACCACCAGTTCAACAGTATTTATTATATACTTATCTCAACGAAGATCGATATATTTCCGAGAGTGATTATCGTATTGCTTTTTTTGATATTGAAATTCAATCCGGCCGAAAATATCCATTATATCATAAAGTTAGAGTTAAAACTGGATATAAAACTATATTAGAACTAGAAATCGATCGAGATTATCTGAATACACCGGTTTATGATGAAGAAGAGAAAATTGTAACACCATATAGAAGAAGTTGTTATTATAAAGCAGAATTTCCTTTTGCTAATCTTGCAGAATATCCGATTAATTTAATTACGGTATATTCAAATATAGATAAAGCTTATCATACTTGGGGTCTTGAACCTTATACTGGGGACGATCCAAGTGTAGATCATTATCATTATTTCAAAACTGAGCTCGAAATGCTCACAAATTTTGCTAATTGGTTCAATAAACAGAATTTCGATATATTGACTGGCTGGAATAGTGCACATTTCGACGTACCTTATGTTGTTAACAGGATGAATCAATTAGATTCGAGATTGTCTAAATTGTTATCACCTCTGAATATAGCACCAGAAATAGATAATGAGAATACTTCAGCAAATGTCAATTATGATTACTCATATAATTGTGAAATCCCTGGTTTGATTCACATCGATTATATGGTAATGTATAGACATTTAACAAGACAATTCAATCTGCCAAGTTTCAAACTGAATGATATTTGCATGAAAGAGCTTGGGATTGGTAAGATAGAATATGATGGTCCCATTCGAGATTTTTATAGAAAAGATTATAACAAATATGTTGTTTATAACAGACAAGACGTAAGATGTTTCGTTAAACTTAATGATAAAACTGGGTTGATAAATACTGCTATTTCATTGAGTCATAATGGTTTGATCTTGGTGAATAAGATTTCTTCTATGTCAAAATTAGCAGAAGCTTATATTCTCCAGTTCGTGTTAAAAGAAAAAACAGTTCCTTTAAATAAAGAAAGAAATGTACAAGATTGGTGGATTCAAGAAGGTTATTATAAGAACAAACTGGCAGATGGTACAATAGAATGGCAAAACCTAATTCCCGATAGTATGGTAAAAAAACCATCTATTGAGCAAATAAAGAAAGATTATTTAGTTTGGGTACCGGAAAAAAAAGCTTATTATTCTTATGCTCCATTTAGTGTTAAAGCTGGTTTTTGTGCAAATAAGACCGGCTTATATCTACATGGACTAGATGGTGACATTAACAGTTCATATCCTCATCATATAAGACAATATAATATAAGTCCAGAATGTGTTGTAATTAAGCCCACACCGGATAAAATTAAGTCTTTGAAATTGATCAAATCTAAGATAAATGGAGTATATTTCTTACCTGAAGAGGGTATGATTCCAAAGTTCGTTAAAACTGTTTATGCCGAAAGAAAGTATTTTAAGAAACTATGGCTCAAGGCAAAAGCTGAAAAAGATGAAGTTGGAACTATTAGATATTTCGTAGAACAGAGAACCAGAAAAACTATCATTAACTCGGTTTATGGGGCATTACTCTATCCCAAGTTTAGATTCTACAACATAGATTGTGCAAGAGCTATTACTAGGGGGGCCAGATGTACAATTAGAAGTTTGATAGAAGCAACTGATGAATTTTATAAATCTGATGCTATTTTGAAATCTGCTAATAAATATTTGCCTACAATAAAAATCACCTTTGATAATGGTAAAATTGATTATTTTTATCCTGATGACTTAGTCGAAGTAAATGGACAAAAAGTAAAAGCTTCCATCCTTGTGAACTAATTTTTACATAATTTAGTTTTGCATTTATTTCGTGTTATATTGTATAAATATATAATTATATGTTATATTCTATTGCAGATGCTAAAGATATTGTTAAATTTTTCAGAAAGGACTTTTTTGAGAAAGAATTAGGTTACATATTACCTCCTATATTTCTGGCTAGATTGCCTAAAGATGAAGATAAGTTCGGTGATACATCAGAATATAGAAATGGTTATTTAATAAGATTAAAAGATAAAATTTTCGATAATAGAAAATTATTAGTAAATACTATTTTACATGAAATGATACATGTATTAGATGGTTCTGTTAATGGTAAAAAACAGAGTAAATATGGTGCTTATCATGGTGCATTTTGGAATAAATATGCTAAGATAGCATCAGATTATTATGGTGAAGATATAGGTATTATTCAACGTTATGCTACAGAGGAAGAATCTAAAAAATTGAGTTGGATTAAATCAAGAGATGAAACTAAAACTATAAGAAATTGTTATATAATCAATCTAGATGGCATTAATTTTATAGTGGCCAAATATTTGAATCGTGAAGAAATTGAAAAATTGACTGAAGCACACATTTTAGCAATATATAAAGCACCATCTAATTATAAATCTAGTTCATTATCTAAAAGAGTAGAAAAATATGCAAATTTCGAAGAAATACAAGATATGATAAAAAATGGTGTATTAACCGAATTTACAGTAGATAAACCAGATTTTTCTCAGTTAAAGAAAATATGGTATAACTATACTTTTTAGTTTTTGCTTAACATATTAATGGGAATATTATGAAAAACGGTACCGATAAATTCACCTTTTGTCATAATGGCATCTACTAATTGAACGTTTTCACAGATTATACTATTGTTTAGAATCTTATACTCTTCATTTATATTTTTAATACTATGACATAAATCTCCTAATTCTGGTTTAGTATAAACTAAGTTAATAGATTCGGAGAAATATGATTTGGTCGCATCTGTTAAAATGTGTTTGACAAAACCCGGTGTTTTTTTATCAAGACATACTTTTTTAATAGCTTGTATTAAAATTTGATCATTTTTCATTGTAATATATTGAATCTCCACTATAACTAGAGTAATTAGTATAATTCATAGCAGCATCATAAGTATAAGCATTAGTGTTTATAATCGTATTATTTTCAATCTTTATACCAACACCGGCTAAATAAGCAGATAATCCCGTAACACTTATAGTTTGATTTTCAATCTGTATATATTTACCTTGAATATAATTACAGCCACTATAATTCATACTTTGAATGATGAGCCATAGTTTATTCAGGGATTGATCTATTTCACCCATATATTCAAGATTTCCACTTGCTAAAGTGTAAAGATATTCACCATAAGCAGATTCCATCCAGTTTCTAGTGCTAATATCACCCGGATTTTTATATAGATCTTCAAATAATTTGAAATATAGTTCGAGATTATTTTCTGTAGCACTATTTAATCTGATAGGATCATCTATTGTTCCATTGCCAGATAAACCAAAACAGCCTAAATCGCCATCATCATAGTATTTTACATTAACTGCCGATATATATTTTTCAGAAATTTCTTTAGATGTGGAATATGCTGAGTTCCAAATATCAGCACTATTTAACATAGAAGCAGCAGAATTCCATAATTCTGGTTTAAGAATGGCACTTATATCACCTATTTCACCAGAATAATCGTGTTGGTTTCCCCAATTAGCACTGTTATTTTGGATTATATAGTAAGCAGAATTCCAGTTATCCACATCCCCACTAGTAACACAGACACAAGAATTTTCACCAGAACAACATTCCCCATCGATTGGGATTGTTAAGAATTGAGTATCTGGAATAAATGGGAATGATGGGGTCATAATTAACTCTTTTTATGTTTTTTTGGATTTTCCACTTTAATATCTATGGTTTCTTGACAAATAGAAGGTTCTATTTGATTTAACTTTTTTGTTTGTTTTCTTATTTTCATGCTCATATTTACCTCTTTATAATGCTTGACTCAAAAATTCTGTATTTTGTTTTTGTTGAATAGCATCTAATTTTTTATTCATATAATCTATTGCAATAGGTTGTCTTATCTTTTGTTTTACATAATTAGCCGTGAAATCATCTAATCCGGTTAATAAGGTTTTAAGCTTAGCTATTACTTTTTTAGTATCTACGAATGTCAAATCATCCATATTTAATTTCTTACCAGAACAGATCAGCTCGACAGCTTTCTTAAACTTAGGCATATCTACGAAATCCTTATTATTTCCTAACAATAATGAATTTAGATTAGTCATTACATTTTCTACATTTATAGCAGTTTCTCCACTGGGTTGAGCAGGAAGAGTCAAATCATCTGGATTAGCATGGCCAGTCTTAAAATCGGGATCTTCTTCGTGTGTATCAGTAGGTACTTCAGTTTTATCACTAGATGTGCCTGAATCTTTTGGCATATCACTAGTATGATCACCGAAAGGATCTTCGGAACCAGTATCTTCTTCGGTATCTATAGCATTATCATCTCCTTTATCATCGCCGAAAGGATCATCAACTTCATTAAGCTTATGTTTGTCTAGATATTGTTTCAAAGATTCTGTTTTTTCCACTTTTATTTCTATTTTATGACTATTTTGATGTAAATACTCGTGTAAATCCGTCATATATTCCTCGATAATATTATATATCTGTTCTTTTGTCCTAGCATTTCTCGAACCTGTAATATAAGCAAATAAATCGAATGTAGATTTATCGTTATAATCATAAAGATATTCTTTTAGACCTTTAACATCTTTTTTATTTATCAAGGACATTATGTCGTTGGTCATTCTTTTCAATTTATATTTCGTATAATCTGACGTAATATTTTTCTTTTTGAAATACATATCGATGTTTAAGATTCTATGAAATTCTCTGAATAACATTAAATTATGCCTTTACGTTAGTGTTTCCTATTTGATGGGGACTACCACAAATAAGACATGCTGGTAAATTATTTACTAATTGTTTTTGCAAATTTTTGCCTAAATTCACACTTTTACCATCTACATTTACATCTCCCTGTGAAACAATATCTGTTTTACCTGTTACTTGCATGTTGACATCGCCATTAATAGTCATACCGAAATCGGCTAAATTAGTAGTTAACTCCAATTTACCAGAATTACCTATCGTAATAAGCAAACCAGAACGATGCTTGAACTTGTAACTGCCTTCTTTTTTATTCACAATTAAAGCATCGCCATAATCATTTTCATATAAAACTTGAGTATTTTGATAATCCAAAGTTCTTTCGAATAATGTTGTGCTAGCTAAATCGGTTTCTTTTGTCCGAATAATGCCTTCGTAAATAGGTTTCATTTCATCGTTATTATCGAAATAACCAGTTACGATGCTATTCAATTCTGGTACTATGAAATTACTGTTTTTAGCACCCAAGAATGAATTAGATGGTATACTCCAAGGTAAAGAATCTGTATTATAGCCATCATAATAGCCAAATATCTCTATTTTAATACGACCAAGCATCAAAGGATCGGCAATATCTACTACCTTTCCGGTCCAATTACCTGTTTTAGGATCATTTTTTATGACATTTTGATCGTTAATCAAATCAGTTTGACTTTTTAAGCCTATCTTCGATAAATCCATTATTCGACCTGTTTTTTGATAAACTCTATCAATTCGGGAATAGTATCGAAATATCTATCTGAATAATTGTCGTCCTTACTTAATTCGATGTGAATAGGATTAAATGTTATAGTAGCATCATAATAATCATCTAAAATACGGATATGAACTCCACAATTATACACATTTCCTAAAGAACTGAACTGATCTAAAATTGAATTTTCTATCATATTTTTTATTTATCATCTTCGTTTTTCATTGAAATTTCATATATTTAACAGTATGAAAAATTATAAGTATAATGGAAATATGCTTTTAGTAGATGGCGTATATATGTTTCGCCGTAATGGTCAGTGGATAGCTTTCCTAGCCGATGATCCGACCTTAACGTTTCCCGAAATACAAAAAATACAATCCTATTATATAGATCTCATTCATTCAATTTTTCACATATTGGAGAGATAGCTAATGTTCTTGAATAAAACACATTATGGTAGAATTCGTTTTTATAAAGATGTTCTTCGTGTTAGAATAACTTATAAAAAAGATGGTCGTATTAAATACTCGGTTTATCATTTTTGGCCATTTTTTAACAAAAAATACTTGAAATTCACAAATTGTACATCACAAAATTCTATATTTGATCAATTCGTATCATTGTTTCCTGAATTGACTGATTTTTTCAGGACTAAAAATTGTCATGATGATATACTTTATATTTTGGATTATAATAAGAAATTAGTGTTTGAAAATGAAATTAAATATAATGAGTTTCTAAAGCGTTATGATGATTATTTCGAAGAAAGATATTGTTAAAGATTATTGTTTAGATAAAACTATAAAAAAGAGCTCTTATTTGATCTCTTTTTAATTGATATTAGTTATTTTTTATTACATGGCTTCAACAAGATCGATGTTTAATACACAATTTTCTTCTTCGTGCATATCAGCAATAATACTTTCTTCATAAATTCTCCTATATTATATATTTAATCCTCTAATGCTAGTTTTATAATGTATTTTTCTTCAGTATTATAAAAATAGACGTTATAATGATCAACACCTTCTAAATCCGAATTACCATTGTTAAATGCTATATTATAACCCTTAACTATAGCTCTAATGTGATCTTGATCCGGTTTTGTTAGTTTTTTATCAAGATAGAACACATTTTCTTCATCATTCATATCGAAAAATATGTGGGATTGATCTAATACTCTTTTAATAAAACCAATCATGTTTTTATAATTTTCTCGAATTTGGTCATAAAATTCATCAGTACCCTCATTATTAACCGAATCTACAGGTTTATAGTTATAATTAGACATTAAAATTCGATTATATTCATCATCGGTTACTTCTACTATCATTTTTGTTCCTTTTGTTCTGGTGTATTTTCTTCAAATCCAGCATCTTTTTTAGCATTATCTAAGTCATAAACATCACATAAGCAATTTGGTAATGTTTTAATATCTTCATCAAATTTAATATAATTAGCATCGAATGAATCTAGTTTAGGTAATTCTTGTACCAATTTACTACCGAATTCAAAGTTATGTATAGTTAAATTTTCATATTTTACTTGTTTTATTGCATCTAATGTTTTAGCAATAGCCCCAACGAACTTGTTTTTAGACTTGTTTGCTAGATCTTTAATAGATGTTTCGGAAACCGAAACAACATTTACTAAACTTTCAAGAGGACCAATTTGAGCTAAATCAGCATAGGCTATTTCAGTCGGTTTAAGTTTAGCTGCTATCATCTTGTCGTTAATAATTTTGCTCATTTTATTCCATGCTGTATATGCTGATGTTAATACGTAAAGGAATCCTCCTAAAGGACCAAATGATTTAGCTTTATCATCCTCCATTATGATAGGATCTTCATTATTATCTGTAGATTCAGCATAAGGGCGAATAAGTGTAATTATTTCTGGTACAGATTTAACTTCTGGTGTTTTTTCAATATTAACCTGTTTTTTAGCTCCATTTTTAATTTCTGGATGTTTTGCACGTATTTCATTTAATAAGTAAAAATTCCTGAAACTTAATTGTTCTGATAATAATTTCTTGAGTTTATCGGGATTTTTACTTATATAATCTAAAATTTTCTTCTCTTCTGGAGTAGCAGTATTAGTATAATTCTTCAAAATTTGAGGAATTTTCTGTTTTTCTTCTTTTTTAAGATCATAAAATGTACGGCCTTTGAGTTCTTCTATTTTGCTCATAGCTTTATTGATTAGATTTAGAACAGAATCTTTATTTTCAGATTGATCTGCTGACTTATTTTCCGGTGTTTTAGCCGTTTTTTCAAATTTTGCAGCTTTAGCTAATAAAAAACTACCACTTTTATTACCTTTACCAGAATAGAATTTAACTCCTTCCATCTTAGAATCATATTCTTTCCAAGAATCTACCATATCAAAAGAAGAAATGAAACTATAGATTAAAATAGCTAAGAAATTACGGACCATATCAATGTTTTTCAAATCGTAATCCGATAATGTACCTACATAATCAGTATTTTCAGGAGTATTTTCTTTGTCATCTTCTGTTAATAACTTGGATATTTCATTTCTACATAACTCTTCGAATGATTCTGTTTTATTTTTTTGTACAGCAATAAGATTACCATCTTTATCTACGAATTTTGGCTCGTTTTTATCATAATACTCGGCTATTTTTAGAATATCGGTTAATCTTAATTCACCTATATCAATAGCTTCACCTAAGCCATCTGCTTCACTATTTTTAGGATCATTTTGAGCAAATTTATAGAGTTTTGGAAATTTAATCTTAGCACTTCTTACTAATTCCCGGAAAATATCCCTATTACGCCATAATGAAAGTGCCATCTTAAATGGTAAAGTATAAGGATTAATCTCGATATTGTCGATCAATTTACCCACTTTGCCATCTGGACTTAGCAATTTATCGAACCGAGTCATGTTTTTTGGATCTTTTCTCGCATTATCCATAGCAGCATAATAAGCTTTCAAGACTTCTCGGTATTTGTTTTCTACGGAATTACCACGAGCGGTTTTATTAAACAACTTATCTTTTACATTTTTATCCCAGTTTTTAATCTTGTCTATGACACTATTTTGTTTAACATCACCAATTCTCGGGTCAGTCATTATATCTTCTGGTTGAGCATAAATGCCTTTACACGAGACATAATTGCTCATATTTTTATTCATTTCGGCCATATTAGAGAATGAATTAGGCAATGGCATCAGGTGAATTTCTTTAGTAGGATCTTTAGCTTCATCGTGAATAGTAATACCAGATTCTTTAGCTAATTCCTGTAATTTTAAATTATCATCATTGCAAGCCCAGCTAGCACAGTCTACCTTTATCATATCTTCTGCACAAGTCGCATCTTTGTAGATCATATCACCTGTTTTCGAGTGTAAAGCTTTCATATCGATATTATTGTTCTTGTTAGTCAAGTCAGTAGTATCGATTATACCGGCAAGATGATCAGCACTGCTTTCCACGAATGCTTTAGCAAAATCAGTCCATTTTTCAACAATATCATTTAGATTATAACTTTTAGGTTGATAGTAAGCACTTTTCAATCGATCTGTTATGCTTATAATTTTGGCAGATTTATCATTATTACCCATTAGACCCAAAATAACCGTATTCCATATTTCTTTAGGCATACTCGAATCTTTAAGGTCCTTATATGGCGTATTTTTAGGTTTATTTGCTATATTAAGCAACTTTTTCTGGATATTAGGGATATTATTCTTATTTTTTAAATATTCTTCATTTACGACATCAGTTTTGTTAATTTTGAATATAGGCAATATAGTAGACAATGGTTCTTCGGCTAGACTGAATTGTTTAACACGATCTATCCCATTATATTTTTTGAATATTTTGCTTATTTTATCAAAAGCCTTATTATATTCTTTAATACTCGGTTCATTTTGAACCTGGTTTTCTGTATTTTCTGCCATATTTCTATATATTACTATTGAGAACAGGGTTAGATTTTCATATTTTTATGCTACAATAAGAGGTTATAATGATATTCAAACTTGGTGATATCGAAGTATTAAAAGAAAACGATTCTTATGTTTATAGTGAGTTTTTGAAGAAATATATAAACACCAAGTGTTATATGTCAATTGTGGTAACAAACTCGTGTAATAGGGCTTGTCCATATTGTATCAATTCCAAATCTGATTCTAATTTGGAACTTCCTTTTGATAAAGCAGTTATCAATGCTAAAAAGGCCCATAATCTTTTGGGTATTCAAGAATGTGTTATTTTAGGTGGTGAACCTACATTGTATAGCCATCTAGTACCATTGGTCGAACAACTTTCCAAAATTGGCTTCAAAAAGGTTGTTATGACGACTAATGGTGTCAATATGACCGAAGATTTTCTTAGTAAGTTGATTACTGCCGGACTTACACATCTTAATGTTTCAGTACATAATGATAATGGTGAATTTGCCACTATTGGACTGGAAAAGATGCAAAAAATCTATCAATGGGCTAAAAAACAGCCTAAAAAAATCCCCGTTCGAATTAATACCAATGTATGGAAAGGAAATCATGATAAATGTGAAACATTGGTAGATTGGCTCAATACTCTCCAATATATGTCGGATACTATTCGAGTTTCTAACATCATTAAGAAGGATGATTTTTCGGTAAATCCCGAAAATAATGACAAAACGTTCGATATGATGCATACTAACGATTATTATAATCAATTATTTGATGAATTGATCGATTATTATAGTCAGCAGTATTCATTAATTAACAATTCCACAGCTTTAGGTTTTGTAGATTATACAATGGTACCTATGAAATCGGCAATTATTATTAATCGAAACATCGATTCTAAGGTTTCAAAGCAGGTTTGTGAAAATGAAGAAGCTAAAGTAAATACAGTTAAATTGCTCGTAAGTGGCGATCTCAGTTTGTCTTGGAACACACATAATCTCATCAATTTGTAATTGCCAATTAATCTTAGAAATACTATATTTTTATCATGGAACTTACAAAATCTAAGCCGATGATCACAACTTGGGGCAGTACAGAAGCCGGAGATCCTGTTTTTGATAAATCTTGGCTCGAAAAGTTACAAGATATTAACTTGATCATTACCAAAAATCTTAGTGACGATTTGATCGAGAAGCTTGTGAAATATAAGGATAAGATGGTTTTGCACCTTACTGTTACAGGATTAGGTGGAAGTTTTATCGAACCTGGTGTACCCAAAGCTACATTTAATGCCAGACAGCTTAAAATCCTGTTTGATTTAGGTTTTCCAGTAAATCAAGCAGTTCTTAGAATAGATCCTATGATTTCGGTAGAAGTAGCTAAACATGTTCTCGATGCCTTTGAATCTTCTGGTGTTAAAAGGTGTCGTTTTTCATTTTTGAACTTGACTAATTACACAGATAATGAACTTTCAGATAAGCATATTCAAAAGATGCATGAAGAAGCTGAAGAATTAATCAATTATTCTAAATCTAAAGGTTTTGATTATTCTTTTGAATCTTGTGCTGGCATTTGGCTTAAAGATTTGGATGTTAAACTGATTGGTTGCATGTCCAAAATCGAAGCTGAACGTGTTCTTAAAAAAGAAGTTGTTTTTGAAACTGGGAAACGTAACCGAAACTTCTGTTTGGCTCCGGGAAACCGTGTCGAATTATTGGAAAATAAGATCTGTAAACATAACTGCATATATTGTTTTCATTCGATTTGATTTTTTCGACGTTTAATCGGTGAATTAGTTTTTATATTTTGAATATGCAGCAAGAAAATAGAGATATTACAGAAGTATTAGAAACAAACATTAAAGATTATCAGGAAGAATTAATACAAAACCGAGCTATAAGCTCTTGGCGTGATGGTTTAATCCCTTGTGGTCGTCGTTTAATTAAAAGTCTAGAAGATGTTAAAGCTTATTTTGATAAACCGACTGTTAAAAGTGCAAAGATAGTAGGCGATTGCATGGGTAAATATCATGCCCATGGTGATAGTGGAATTGCTAATGCTTTATGTACACTGGTAAATCAACTTTATCCACTTGTATATGGACATGGAAACTGGGGAAATTTAACAGATGGTCCAGCAGCTACCAGATATACCGAATGTAAGTTATCGCCATTAGGCATGAAGATGCTAGAATGTAAAAGTGCAGCTAAGATGGTTAAGAATTATACAGGGGAATTAGAAGAATATATCGATATTCCGAGTCGTTTTCCTGCATTTTTCGTCAATGGAATCTTTGGTATTGCTGTTGGTATACGAGTCAATATCCCAGATCATAATCTTGAAGAAATTGTCGAATCACTTAAATATGTGTTAAAACATCCCGATGCTAATACACACGATTTAATGAAGTTCTTAAAAGGACCTGATTATAAGTATGGTGGGCGCTTATTATCGACTAAAGATGATTTATTTAATCTTTACGATACAAACAATGGATCTTTAATTTACGAATGTCATTATTCGATCGAAAAGTGTAAAAAAGGTTATCTATTAACAGTAACAGATTGTTGTCCCGGTTTTGATCCCGAAGTATTTTTGAAAAGTATGGCTAAATTGCATGATGAAAAGATCATACTTTATGCTAATGATAGTTCGGATATAAATAATTCTTGTAAAATAGAAGTTGTTTATAGAAATTCTGAAGATTTCGAAGATTATATTCATAAACATCTCATTAAATCTGTAAAATATCAGATTTATTCTGTTACTCAAGAACCTTCTCGGGGAGAAGAGAAAGATCTCGATATTGAGCTTTGTACAGATAATTTCATAAATTTGATGAAAAGATGGCTAAATTGGCGTAAAGAAGTAGAAATAGAACTTAATAAAAATCAAAAGCATATACTTGATCTAGACTTACACCATTTAGAATTAAAATTAAAAGTTGCTAATAATCTGGATATTGTTAAAAAAAGTTTACAATCAGAAGATACATCCGATATTCTGGAAAAGAGTTTGAAAGTTAATCGTGAAGATTGTAAATATATTTTGTCTTTATCATTGGATTCGATTAAACGTTTAGAGATTAGCAGAATTGAAAAATATATATCAGATTTGAATAAAAATATCGAATATCATGATAATTTGATTAAAAATCCAGATGTTTCTGTTCTAACTGAATTGAAAAATTTGAAAGAGTTTTATAAACCAAGATTGCTCGAATCAATTTAATAAAAATATATAAATTTAAAATATGATCATTAAAAATCCAAACCAAAAAAAACTTATCTTGATCTATACTTCAGACTTTTCTGGATGTAGTCATGTTAGATTGAGATATCTAGCTAACTATATAAATGCAATTAACGATCAAGGTTTTGTTGCTATAGTATCACCTATTCCAATTATGGACATTGGTATTTTAGCTAATACAGCTGCTATAATATGGCAAAAGCCTAATGATCAGAATCATCTGAATATTTTACGTCAATATTCTACAATCAAAGCTAAATTCGGATTCAAATTGATTTATGAGATAGATGATATATTTTTCAGATCTCCTTGGGAAACGAAATACGAAGGTATTTCAGTACCCGATTATAACCCTAGTCGTAGTATGAATCCAAATAGACCAGAAGAATCCCCATTTATGGCCGAAATCGTTTCATATTTCGATATAATAATGTGTAGTACTGATTATTTGGGTAAATGTTTTAGTCAAAAATATAAGATTTCGACTGTAAGAACTATAAAGAATACAGTTCCGAAATATCTCTGGAATAAAGATTATAAAAAGCCAATATCGAAAGATATTGATAAACCTAAGATCTTATATAGCGGTTCACCTACACATTATACGCAAAATATACCAGAACGCAAACCTAGTCCAATTGAACCTAAGGGTTTTCCTGGTATTGTTGGTCATCTCGGTGATTGGAATACTAATTTAAAAGATTGGATCATAGAAAATGTTAAAAACGAACGTATCGATTTTACAGTATTAGGTGTAATGCCTTACTTTTTTGAGCCAATTAGGGATAAAATTGAGTTTATACCTTGGACAAATTCATATTCATATCCAGATATCGTACAGAAAATCAATGCTGATTTCCAAGTAGCACCGTTAGTATCTAATGAATTTAATAAGTGCAAATCGGCATTGAGATTTTATGAATCTTGTATTTCGGGTAGTGTATTTTTAGGTGCCACATTTGACGATAATAAAGATTCACCTTATGAAGAAATTTATCCAGATTGTAAATTCCATAATGATTATAGTTGTAGCAAAATAGATGAAATTTTTCAGAAATTGTGTAAAAAAGACAATTATAATGAGATTTTAACCTGGCAATATCGATATATTGATAATCACATCATGGAAAACGAGAAATATTTAAACCAATTTTTATCCATGTTAGTTTAAATTATAACCCTAGTGAAAACTGGTATTTTTTCTATAACAAATAGAGTATATTTCATTCATGAAAATTGGACTTTTAGCAGATTTACATTTGGGAATTAAACAAAATGACCCTGAGTTTTTAGAAAGTCAACTTAGATTTTTCCGGATTTTAAGCATGAAATTAAAATCTTTATCTATTAGCGAACTTTTTATCTTGGGCGATATTTTCGATGATAGACACGAATTGAATGTATCTACTTATAATGTAAGTTATGATTTATTTAATAAGATTTTTTCAGATTTTCATGTTTCAATGATAATCGGAAATCATGATACTTATAATAAGAACGACATTTCTACACATTCGTTGAAAATGTTCATGAATTTACCGAATTGTACAGTATATGAAAATCCAACTGAGATAGAATTAGCTGGTAAAAAAATATTCATGTTGCCTTGGCTTACAGATTATACATTATTCGATGATTTGGTATATACTAAAGAAGCTAAGATATTGTTTGCTCATCTTGATATTGTAGATATGTTTATGGATAAATTCCATGTAGCAACTAAAGGTATCGAGAAAGAGACGTTATTTAAGCAATTCGATTATGTTTATACGGGGCATTTTCATAAACGTAACGAAATACACGAAAATGGTAAAAATATAGTTTATATAGGTAGTCCATATCAACTCACGATGATCGATGAGAATGAAAATAAAGGCTGTGGCGTATTAGATCTAGAAAATATGAGTTTGAATTTTATAGAGAATAATGTTTCTATGAAATTCAAAACTATAATTTATCCCGAAGAATTAAATGATATAACGAATAATTATATAAAGTTACAAATTCCTTACGCTTTTGATAATGAAATTGCCAAGATAAGTAAATATACAGCCGATTTATCTAACCTTAAACCTTATAAATTCGTTATAAATTTCGAAGATTTACCAATAAGTGATGTCGATATAGATTTATCCGATATATCTAAATTCGATTTGAGAGAGATAACTACTAAGTATGTTAATGAGTCAGACATTCAATACAAAGATGAAACATTGGATAAATTTTTCTCATTATATTCGGAATTTATATAAAACGATCGTTTAAACTCATTTTATACTTTTACGATATAGTTATATGGTATAGATTAAAAAAGACTTTTAAGAGGTGTTTATGAATAATTTAGAGCTTGTTATGTTAAAAGCCATTATATCTAATAAAGAGATTTGTGAAAAGGTAATGCCCGTAATAGATCCAGAATGGTTTAATGATGATGAAGTTTACAAAAATGTAATTTCTAAGTTGTCTGGTTTTTACACTAAATATCAAGTTTTCCCAAATGATTTCGAAATATCGAGTTTATTCAAAAATGATCCTACTGAATGGGATTTATACAGGAAAGCTAATTCGATAGATACTGATACAGCAAATACAAAATATATCATTCACAATATCGAAATTTTCATGAAAAAGAAACGTTTGTATCAGAATGTTATGAATATCATGAAATATGTCAATTCTAATGATGAAAACATGGAATCGGATTATGCTCAGGATGTAAGCGATAGCGAAGGATTCTCATTAGATTCAAAATTAGGTTACGATCTGATTGATGATATAGAACAGATTTATGACGAAAGTCATGCTCAGGATGCACATATTAAAACCGGTTTAATAACCATAGATAAGATGCTTAAAGGGGGATTATCTAAGAAAACTCTTACTTTCTTACTTTGTCCAACTAACGTTGGTAAAACTATGACTATGTGTGCTTTATCGGCTAATTTGATCCGAAATGGCTATGATGTTTTATACTATACATTTGAAGATGGTAAAATTAAAATTGCCCAAAGAGTATTGCAGAATTTGCTAGATTTGACTGAAGATGAGTATCTATTCATCAAAAAAGATGCGTTCATGAAAAGATGGAACGAAAAAAAGCAGATTATTGCTAAAAAGCTAAAAATAGAAGAGTTTCCTGGTGGTGAAAAATCAGCATTGGCATTACGAAGTAATATAAAAGAATTAAGAGAAAAATGTCATTTCATACCACAAGTCGTAATGGTAGATTATGTTGGTTGTATGGTTCCAAATGGTAAAATAGATAGCAAAGTTAATATGTCTACTCAATTAGCAATGATTACAGATCAGGTGAAATCGTTAGCTATGGCAGAAGGATTCCCAATTATAACTGCTGCACAGGTTAAACGAGATGCTCTGGATGCTATGTCATTGGAGCTTAAAGATATAGGCAATTCTATCGGTATGGCTGAAAAAGCAGATGAAGTTTTATCGATTACTCAATCAGAAGAACAGAATCAAAACAACATTTTCACGATAAAGCTCATTAAAACTCGCGAAGGTGCAAATAAATTTGAATTGAAACCGATCGGAGTAAATATCTCAAAACAACAGTTATATGATATAGCAGCTAATTCAATTGAAGAAATAAAAGCTACAGAAGCTAAAAATATAGCTGATGAATTTGATAACTTTTAGATAGTTTTTAACGATTATATAAGTAGCTCAGTAGAAATACCAGGGCTACTTTTTTATGTAGTGTCTTGAAAATTAAATGTATAATGGATCATATATATCATAATGAGTATTGTAGATGAACATAATGTTAATGTTACCAAATTAGAAGATCATTATAAAGTTTCTATTGATAATATTGATTATTATGAAAGTGTGAGAAATGTAGGAGTAGGTTTCAATTTAACTGATAGAGACGGTGATTTGGCTGTACAATCTTATCCCGATAGCAGTATGGATACATTTGGAATAATAGACCAGACTAGCATCAGTTATATAGATCGGAAACTATCCTTCGATTTCTATTTGGGAATCGATGAGGATGACATTAAATTCGTTAAGTTAGCAGATTTTGCTAATACTGTTGCTTTACATAAACAAAAAGCCATCTCTTTTTATAAAGATACTAGGGTATATCTACAATTCTCCGAAGAAAGCAAATTCAATCTATTTAACGATGTTAAATTAAATTTGCTTTTAACATTCAAAACTGATAATTCTACATATATTTTGAATTGTATACCCAATGAAGCGGTTAAACCTGACATTTTTACTAGTTTAACTTTACATTATTCGAGTAATAATCAAGCTACTTATCAAGTAGTTGCTCCTGAAATAATGAATCCTTATTCATATTGTTGCTATGTTATGCAGCAAAAACATTTAACCTGGAGTAATGTATCATATTTCGAAGTAGCAAATAAGACTGTTAATCATAGCTCAAAAGATTATACGTCTCGGTTCGAAGTAACTAATATAGATGATATTAGTGAAATTTCAGAAAAATTCGAACAGAATCCATTATCGTTCGAATTATCTAGTCTAGACACCGCTGGAATTCCTAATTTCAGAGTAGATTATGATGACAATTATCAGTATTATTATTCCGATACATATACAGTTTATTCAAAATTATATCCGGAAATAAACTTGAGTAATGTCGAAAATTCTACTAATTTGACATTTGATATTATAGCAAATTACATTGGTTTAGATAATGAGACATTTTATATTGATGATACTGAGATTAAACCTACTAAAATTACCAATATTTATGCCGTAAGATCTTATTCAGAACAAGAAACACCAATATTAGTCGAACAAACGGATTCTAGTGAAGCGATATATTCCGAAAATAAGTCAGAATTGAAATTGGATGGCACTGCTATAGTAAATAATCAAGAAATAGATACAAATCTCGATCAAAACATAGTAGCTAACATAGAACAAGGTTTGATAGTAAAAAGAGTATATTCCTTCGAAATAGATCCAGTTTCCAGCTTAGATTCTAAAAAAATAACTGTTAAATCGAATCGTTTTGATGATGTTATATTGTACCTGAACACAGGTTATAAAATCACTGGAGTTTATACATTCCTTGATAACTCAGCAGATTTAGAAATAACTCGGGGTTATAATAGCAAAAAAGAAGATTTCGTATTATTCGCTGGTTTATATAATAAAATAGAGATTAAATTCGCAGATAATATAGATACTGATTTCCTTGATGATATAACTCGTTTTTCATTCAAGATAACCAGTCTATTCCAAATACAGGGAGTAACTCAGGTATCTTCGACATTCAAGATTGGTATAGATGAAGAAACTAGTTTACCTTATGTTTATAATATAGTAAATAATTCTCATAATTATCTACTATTTGTTGAAATAAACGGGGATTCTCTAGATTTGATCATAGGAGCTGAAAATAACGGTGTCGATATTGGTTTTAATGGCGTAAATATAGATGTCAATATGACTATACCAGATGAAATTATAAATGATTATAACCTATCTTATGACACATATACTCTATCATTAAAAGCATCTATTGTACCCACATTATTAAATGAAGATGTTTATAGACTGGATGATGGAATAATCGATAATGCCATATCTGGTGGGTCTGGTTTTGTTTATCCGGGTTTAGCTCATGAACGTGTAGATTATGGTAATTTAACTATGCCGGTAGATTTCTATCATCGTTTTGATAAAGATTATCTATATGTTAATAATGGAATAAACGAACCAATGTATTATCATTCTGCTGAGTTAGTTATACCTTATAATCCGGAACATCAAATAGAATTCGAGAAATTCTCTAGTTTTATATTAGATCAAGCTACTAATATTTCTAGTTCTTTGCCTTATACTATGACCGATACTACACAAAATTTGAGTATATATGGCTCAGCTTTAGCAGATTTCGAGAGTGAAAGTGGAATAGATTATCAATTTATATCTGGTTCTTATTTAACATATGATATAGTTCAGACTTTGAGTTCAAACAACGAATCAGCTCAAGATAGAGCCGGATTCAGATTTGATTTTATCTAATTATGATATTCAGAATATCTAGTTTCGATCTTATTAGTTGAGTATTTCTTATCAAAGAAACCACAGCTTTTAAGTTCTGGACAACCATAACGATAAATACATTGTGGCACAGAACAAAATGCAATAGCATTAAATATTGGATTATCTGATTTTTTTAGATAATCTACAACACTTTCCATCCAAATACGAGTATTTTTCTCGGTTTTATAACATAATCTTTGTTTAGCCATAGCTAAAAAGGCTTCAACATTAAAATCCATGACATTATTAGTGAATTCGTTCTGATCTCTAGCTTTGCCTTTATTCCAATCTGGTCTACTAGATTGAGCATAAAAATGAGGACTAGCTTTAGTGTGTCTAAATATCTGATTCCTTACATTTTTATCCATTTTATCGATAATTCGAATTACTGGTATCTTGGATAAGGAGTGTTCGGCTATAAATAAATCTTTTAGATAATCGAAAATATCTTCATTAGTCATCATTAATACATGTTCAGGATTAGCATGAAGACCCATAGTAATACATGCAGCTTCTTTAATAGCGAAAACTGTACCATGTATATTATCAAAACCTTCGCTTCCACTTATTAGATTTATTTCCATTATTTTTCTCTAATTTTAGATGAAATTGTTAGTTATTAATTCTTTTTACGTAATTACTATAGCGAAAAAATGATTAATTTTCAAATAACAACCAGATTAATGAAAACATTCAGAAAAATTGATATTATATAAACATTTAACAGCGGCTTTAGCTACAGACATATTCAAATTAAAACATTCCCGAATATCCCTTTCGGATAATTTGATATCCGGATTAATCTTTTCAGCTTCTAATGAAACTAACTTGAAATATTCGGGAAAATTCATTACTTTGCCTTCTTTTTAGACTTTTTAACAGTAGTTTTAACAGACTTCACCTTTGCCATATCACCAGAAACACGATATGTATCCAAACTCGCTTGGATAAAATCTCTGTCGGCCTTAATCATATTACCATCATGCTTAAACTGGATGGCTAGCAGAATTGTACAAATAATAATAATGCCTAAAATGATATTAAGAATCATCTTTTTTCTCCTTTTTGAAGTTTCTTCTTTAACTTTTCAATTTGATTTTTATTTATAACAATATTTTCTTCCAAATCGGCAACATCACCGGTCAATTTGAAGTTCAAAATCAAAGACAAAGCAAAAACAATTATTAAAGCAACAATCATATTTATTCTCCAATGTCAAATATAATCATTTTTTACGATTTCTTCTACCTAATTTGATCAAACAGTTCTCATAATCTCTACGATATTTAATCAAATATACTAATTCTAAAATCATAATAATTATACAAGCAAATACGAAATATATCATAATTATCCTATTTACGCCCAAACCTGGACTCGAACCAAGAAAGCCAGATTACAGATCTGGTGTTTTACCATTGAACTATAAGGGCTAAAACTCACTTCTTTATTACTACATAAATGGTATCACGATGTCCTACATAAATGGTATCACTTTTATTCAAAGTATCCTTATTAAATACATTATGCATAGGATTCTTATCCAAAACAACTACATTTTTAATAAAATGATTTGTACAACCTCTATTATTCAACCAATTATATCCAGTTACTTCAGTATAACTTAACGATACTTTCCAACCATAATGAGCTGCTGAATCGAGTATCGGGATAAGCTTATCTTGCAATTCTGGCATATCGTTATCCAAACTGAAATCGAACTCAGCCGAACTATTCATACCAGTCTGTGTCATATTCAACTGTCCTTCCCAACTATCCCAAATCAGACCTGTTTTTGAGAATTGAGTTACAAGACCAACTCGTTCACCATTAGAATAATTATTACTGCATGCCGTAATAACAAGGATGAAACACAAAACGATTAACTTTTTCATTAGATTCCTTTGTTTTTGTTAAATTTAAGAAATATAAATATCTTTTAGTACTCTCGACAGGGATCGAACCTGTATTTACAGCTCCATTTACACTTAGCGGTTTAGAAGACCGATGTGGCTACGAGAGCAAAAGTACTCGATATTGGATTTGAACCAATGACCCTGCTGCCTGACGCAGCTGCTCTAGACCAACTTGAGCTAATCGAGTATAATTCTGATCTCACCGTATATACCTCTAAATCTAGCCTCGTGGTGTATCAGATCGCCTTAGATTACCAAGTAATAATCATTAGGCTTTTTCGGCAGACTTTTAATATAGTGTTGTTCTTGGACACTATATAAGGGACTTAATATAGTTAAAAAAAATAAAAACGCCGAAATCATTAAACATATCGGAAATGATAAACTTGATTTTATCACATTTTGCGCTTTTATTCTTAATATTGCTAGGTCGAAGAATCGAACTCCGGTAAACCATTCCTAACAGTGATCGTTCAAAGGTTAATCAACCTAAAGAGTTTTTCGAAGTGCTCTTCAAAACTTAAAAGTAGAAGCTCTATTTATTATCGGTCTGGTGAGCTTCGCTCTCACGACATCTGGTTCCCAAAACCAGTACTCTACTGTACTGAGCTACAGACCGTAATGGATTATATATTAAAAAGACCTCTTATGGAATTGCACCATATCATAACTGTTTTGCAGACAGTCGCGTTCCTTATTTCGCCAAGGGGTCAAAATGGATTATAACTAAACTTAGTACATCATCCAGGAATCGAACCCGGTGCCCCAAGACCAGCCGCGCATATTTGTTGTTGGGTACAGGCTTATAAGACCCGTTGCAGCATGATGATGTATAAAAAACTCCAATGGAAGGATTCGAACCTCCGACCTCACGATTAACAATCGCTTATTCTACCTCTGAACTACATTGGAATAAACTTTAAATAGCGGGTGTCGGGGTCGAACCGACTATTTTTTGGGTATGAACCAAATGTGTAAACCGTTTCACTCACCCGCGATAAAAATCTGGTACCTCTTATTTTAGAGCTAAGTCCCAACTCTCGCTATCTATACTGCCAATTGTATCAATATAGCCCATTTAAGTATGGGATTTTTATATAAGTGTGCAAGAAAGAATTCGAACCTTTGCAGACTTTAATAGTCTTTAAATGGTAGCTGCCATTTCATAAGCTTCTCCTAAAAAATAACTTATTATTCTACCCGTTGCATATTTTCGCCGATGCTTATTCAGATATTATTTGATCAGATAGATTTTCATGTTGTTATCAGCTAAGCATGCCCAAAAAGATAATAAAATTAGGACTTCTAATGTGGTTCGAACACATATCTCCATCGCAACGGTGGCACGTAATACCAATTATACTATAGAAGTCACTTTACTATAATAACGGTCATTATTTTTTGACGAAAATAATAACCATTTCTGAGATAGAACCGTCAAATTCAATCTCATAGTGCTAGCGGAAGGATTCGAACCCACATAGCCCGAAGGCGCCTGATCTACAGTCAGGGGCGGTACCAATTCCGCATCGCTAGCATAGTGTAGATACCGAGATTCGAACTCGGGAAAATAACTTGCAAAGCTATTGTGTTACCATTACACCATATTCCGTAATATTCAATAAGCGATTGGAAATCTCGTTTCCAATGATCATAATATAGAAAAGAAATTCTTATTTCTCAACTATTATTTTTAAAAATCTTGCCTAGCAGGGTAACGCTCCCCGTCCAATGGATTCAAAGTCCATTATACTTGCTTTTATACGACTAGGCAGTAAGGAAGATATAGGACTCGAACCTATAAGAGTTTTGCCTCAAAGCTTTAGCAAAGCTTCCGCTTACCTTTAGCGTAATCTTCCATAGAGGAGATGGTAGGATTCGAACCTACGGGCCATAAGACCAGTAATTTTCAGGATTACCTGCATAAACCAACTCGCACACATCTCCTTTTTATATTTATCAAACTATTCCAGCTTAAAAGTGGCCAAGAAGGGATTCGAACCCTCAAAAAATGGCGTCCTAGGCGCCACGCCTATACCAAATTCGGCTACCTGGCCTAAATGTCGGAAGAACCTTCTCAAGAAACCGACATATTATAGTGGAGTGATTCTTTTTACCTGTAACTTTAAAAAACGTTATTATATGCACAATGTTGAAATACTATGCATCTATTACAATCAGTAATAACAGGATATCTACTTCCCGGAACTATTGCATAAACTATACACCTGACTGGAATATCTCCATCATTCCAACAGATCATTTCTATGGGATCATCATTTGTAATAGATTCCTTCTGACTTACATCGACTAGTTCTATGCCATTGTATTTCATAGTCAATCTACATTTTCGGTTGAATTATCGAATAACTCCTGATATCTAGAATAACATTTATCGTATACAGATTCTCTTTCGGACGGAAATTCGCCAGCATCACCCTCCAAATATTCAATATTCTCAATCATAAAGTCAATACCGTTTCGAAGATCGATGCACTTTTTCCTTATCCAGTCCTCATATGAATCTGAATCCATATTAGCAGGAACCTTGAATAATTCATCAAATTCATTTTTATTCATTGTTTTATCCATAATAGTTATCAATCCTATAAAATGATGACCGAACTGCATTTTTTATTATTTCAGTGGTACTCGGTCAGTGCTCAACCACTCAGCCTTTCCTAAACTTCTAAGAAAATTTAGGTGGTAATCTCTATTTTATTTCAACTTAATCGAGATCTTAAATTATATTAAGTATAAAAAGAACCTTTTGTTATCGATTTTACGTCTAAAATCTGAAAAGGTCAAACCCCTCTTTACTTACATCCAGTCGAGGTTTTTTATCTTTTTTCCTGAAAATTAGTGCCGTTACCGAGACTCGAACTCGGATCCAAGGATTAAAAGTCCTTTCGTCTAACCATTGACATATAACGGCATAGTGGCCAAGGCGGGAATCGAACCCACAAAATCTTGTGTTTGAAACAAGTACCTATGCCAAATTCGGTTACTCGGCCAAAATGTCAAGAACCCAGTAAAACTTGACGGGGGGATTAAACAATATAATGTGAATATACTAGATTATGCTTATTACACATTCATTCACGTATCGTTTTATCTTTTGCCTTATAGATCTAGGAAGTTTATGGCAAGGATTTTTAATCTCTATTTTATTTCAACTAAAAGATATATTATATGGGATTCGAACCCATACCAATCTGCCGATAGGCGATTGTACTGCCAGAATTATACGAATAATATAGCTAATGGAAACTAAAACGTTTGTTAGCTCAAACGTTTTCCATTTCTAAGACGTAGCAGCTAAACCACGCCTTATAGTGCCCAAAGAGGGAATCGAACCCTCACGATCTTACGACCAAGGGATTTTAAGTCCCTAGTGTCTACCAATTCCACCACCTGGGCATAAAAAATAAAACCAAAATTTCAATTAACAGTTAAGATTTGAATCTTTAACAAATTGAAATATAGAAAAAATTAGATGAATCTCAATAGAAAAAATGTAATTTTACTCCAAAGGCTCGAGCAATTAACTTACCCGAATGTATACTATACATATCAAACCCGGAGATCTTCTGGCTGTGAAATTTCACCTTAGACCAGACTTAGCACTCATTAGCCTTGGTATTATTTCACAGTTTTTTAACTAGTTTGAATGTACGTAACAAATCGATTGATTATCCTCCAGCATATGTCATCATGTCCTATTAATTAACATGACTTAAACGGGCTTTTGCTAAGTTTTCACCGTCCCCGTTATACTAGGAGGAACCTTTGCCACTCTTTAGCTGATGGCTGTTTCTGAGCCTACAGTTTAATTCTAAAAAGATTGAAAATGTCCCGAATTGTCAATTAGCCGATTGGAATCTCAGTTCCAATGATCATAATATAAGAAATTATTAAATCTTTCTCAATAGTTATTTTCACATATATATTAGTATGGAAAGATTCTTAGAATATTATAATACTAATTATGGTGGTTATTCTCATAATTATCAACAATATTTCAAAAAAGCCGAAGCTGATAGAGAAGCTCGTTTCGGACGTAAATATGATGAAGCTAAATTAAGTGCGAAAACATTATTCGGTTATAAAACTAAACCTATTTGGTTTTTCACAAAAAATATCAATACTGATCTTTCTAAAAGACTTAATGACAAGGAATTTGCATTCACTATTTCAGATAAAATGACAGTTATACCGAGTTTGAAATGTATAGGAAGTGAAATAGCTCCTGTAAAAGATAGTTGGATTAAGTCCATGTTAAATAAGATACAATACTTATACGAAAGATATTTTAAAGAATTCGAAGAATGGTCGGAAAATAACTCTCATGATAAGATGGATATAGCACAATTTTCAAAAATTATGCGAGATTATTTAGCAAATTATTCACCTAAATCAATATATTATGGATTAAATGTAGAAGATTTCAAGAGTGTTTTACGTTATGGCGATGATAAAATAGACTTCAGTATGGATTATAAGAGTCTTTATGAAGAAAGTTTAGTAAAATCGGAAAATTCCAACGAGAAAATAGCAAAATTAGAGATTTCATCTATGAGCGATAGTTTAATCGATGAAATTAGATCGATGTATCTAGATTATAATATTAAAAATATCAATATTCCGTTATATAAATCTCCATTGAATAAAGAATGGCTTAAATCTAAAGAATCATTCATAAAAGGTGTAAAAGATGACGAAAAACAGCGATTAAATAAGTGAACTAAAAAAACCCTTTATAGGGTTTTTTTTAATAAAAAAGGATCCTTAAAGGATCCTTTTTATTTTTAAGCAGCTTCCGCGAATGTTATTCCCTGATCTCTTTCCAACGTGATATTGACTTCGATGAATTCAATAGATTCGGCCGGAATGATAGTCAAGTTTACATAAACCAAATGCGGATCATTAGAATCAGATTTAACTGTTACTGAATATGAAGTTATACCTTCTCCAGCCTTAATTCTACCTAATAAATCTTCGACTGTAGATTTCATAGAACTTCTTGTAGTGGCAGTATTTTTCTTGTAAATGAACGGCAAAAGCAATATATATAAGTTCTTTTCTATTGTATTCACCAGCGATCTAACATCTATTCTGTTCAGTGCGGAATCTTTCTTCAACATAGTTTTCTGAGTGAATAAAGTTTCGCCATAAGCTGGGAAAGTACGAGAAGTATTGATGTTTTGATTATATAACTTACCCATATCCAATTTACTCAATTTAGGTGTAGTACCATCTGAATATGCTATTACACCGCGTTCTGTTCCCGCAGGTGCCATCCAGGGATATGAATAAATCTGACAAAAACATTCAGCACAAGCACCGGCCACCGACTTAGGGATATTAATCCATGCACTGATGTCACTGTTATATGACTTATCATATCCGCCATAACCAGCAACGTAAGAACCATTAGTATATTTGAAATTCTTACTTTCACTTACCATCAATGAACCAGTTTTCGCCGCTTTCGATGTGGTCTGAATGAACCCGATATCTTTTCCACGTGTAATAGCAATATTAGCAATCTTATCTTGCATCGCTTTATATTTTTGTTTACCCGTAAAACTTTCAATCGGTTCAACATTAAATATAATATCGAAATCAGACTTCTCGTTGTCCTCGAAAAGCTGTAATGCTGCCGTTTTCTGCTTAATATCATTCAATTTAGAATTCTTACCACCACTAAGACTATAAATAGAATAAGTTTGGGATGGCATATCATAAGTAGTAACACCCCCTATATTTGATACGAAAGATGTTTCTACTGATTTCTTAGAAACGTAGATATAGTTAGAATGACCATTAATCACATCAGTAACATATAAGCTATTACCTTGTAAATCTTTTGCCGTAGGATCATTAGACACATAGAATGATTCGGTAGGGTCATAATTCAAACTAGTTAAACCAGTACCCCATATAGATTCATCTTGATCTATATTCCGAACATAAACATTCAACTTATAGACTTTCTTATAAGTCAAGTTATCTGCACCATTATCGACCTTGTCTTCATCATCGAAAAGATATTTCCAATCGAATGTATTAGGTCCATTCAATGCCGGTATATCTTCGCAATCCGGTGTTATTATTGAAATACCAATTCTATTCAAGTAATCCCCTGGAGCTAATGCAGCTATGACCAAGTTCTTAGATTTATCTGTATAACTTTCAACGTCACCATTGCCCGGTTCTTCATCTATGCTAGTAGGAGTATAACCATCTGACCAGATTCCCGTGCTATCGCTGAACATCTCTAATGTGCTTTGTGCAATGAGTTCCGGGACATTATTTTTACTAATCTGCCAAGGTAAAATAACATTTTTAGGATCTTTATGATAATAAATGGCTTCACCTTTAGTTTTATTTGAGTTATTTTGATCTTGGTATAAGATGAATAGATTTGGTGTACTAGAATAAGCCCCGAATCCTTCAGATAAGCCATCATTATAAACCAATAAATTTACTTCCTCTTGTGACTTAGCATCAGTATATTTCAAATTGCAATATGATGAATTGTTAATATCCGTAACTGCTAAACCATATTGATCCGCTAGATCTTCTAAAATAGCAAAACTATCAGAACCAGTCATATTATCACATCTAATACTAGAAATAGCATTGATACACAGAGCAAAATCTTTATCACCATGAGAGTATTCACGATATTCTATGCCACTAACATTTGGAGAAGTAAAAGATGATTTATTAACATAATAGGTCTTCAATTCTAGATTTTCATCCCAATCCGCAACTACTAATTTCGAAGCATTAGCCGAATATGCAGAATCTGCACTTGTTAAACCTAAAATGGATTCATTGTTTAATAACGTTGTCAATTCAGCAGAAGTTCCAGTTAAAACACCAGAATTGAGATAATATTGAGCATCAATATCAGTAGAATTCAACGAATATCCAGCATCAAGATGTAAATAAGTCTTATAATAAGTAGCAGAAGTATCATTTATGCTATCACTAGAATCAAAATGATAATATGCCGAAGATCCTGTTGCATCAGCAGTTAATGGCGAAGAATTTATACCGGCTTGATTCAGAGCAAATCTGTTATAATTTGTGAGTTTATCACTAGTAGGAATCTTATAAAATGTACCCGAATTAGCAGTAATTTCAGCATTTTTAGAATCACGATATACTATTCTGACTTCATCAGCGCCATCATTATATAAATCAGCAAAATCGGAAACTTTCCCGTATGAATACATAAAGAATGTTGCTGTATTATCAATATAATGCCAGTTATCTGCAGTATAAGTACTCAAATCTCCCTTAAAAGCATTTAGTAATACTAAGTTATGTTCACCTTCATAATCTACATATTCTAATTCTTGAGTTGTAGAATCCAGATTAGTATTAGCTATACCAGCACTGTTATAGGGGTATTGAATGAAAGCATATCTTTCATCGCCCATAGTAGCACGAACTCCAAGAAGTTGTGTAGAACCGTTAGCAAAGAATTGTTCTGCAGCAAAATGACCATAATTAGAACTGTTAGTCGGCGTACCAAATTGAGTTTTGAAATTAGAATAACCCGTAGTTAAAATTCGTTGATTTACATAACCTTTGTCAGCATTAAAGACAATAGCACCTCGTCCATCGCCAACAGTGGTATTATTACGAACTGTATGATCGATTTCGTTGAAGTACACGTCTGGTGTAGAATACTTCGACATTGTTTCACTCCTATTTTGTATATTTATATAAGGACTAGCTAAATGATAGAATGTAATTTTTGCAAAAAGACCTTTAATGATGTTAATTCGTTGCTTAGACACCTTTATAAACACGGTTATAACAGCGAATCTTATTATCTAGACTTCAAAGGTAAACAAGGCCTATGTAAAATGTGTGGCAAACCTACACGTTATATAAACTATGTTAAAGGTTATAGATTGTATTGTTCTAAGAGATGTGCTGGACTCGATACCATAAATAAGTCAAGATCTACGAAATTAGCTAAATATGGCGATCCTAATTTCACAAATCAAGAAAAACGACAAATAACACTAAGGAATCATCATGACCGAAGAAGAATTTGAAAAAATAAAGCAAGTAGCAGCAATAGATACTACTATACCAGAAGATGAATTACCCCGAATAGAATATTCATTCACTTTATCTAAACGAATAAACAAATGGTGTAATATTTTACAGAAACAAACAAACTTAATAAAGAACTTAGAATGTGATATTGCAGACTTAACTTATCATTTATTACCGAAATATAAGTTCAATGACTCTATGGTATGGTCTACTGCTAAAGAAATAGAGATGAGAATTAATGGCGATCCCAAATTTATAGAACTAATCCGGAATAAAAATATTCAAGAATCTTATCAATGCTATTTTAAAGACACAATGTTGACATTAAAATCTAATGTGAGCTTATTGAAATCATACATAGACTATAAAAAACAAATCATGTATTAATAGTCTTATTTTAATCATAAAGGCCTGTTTAAGGCCTTTTTCTGTATAACATTAATGTTTTCACATATTTTCATAAAAAATGTCTTAAAAGTGCATTAAATGTTAAAGAACCGGTCTTCCCATGAAGATTTAACGAATTCTTCTATTGGTTTAGAATGAGTTTGATTGTTTTTATCGAGATATGTTACTATTCTCGAATCAAAATAAGTTATAACTGCTTTAATCGGACAACATGCTGATTTAGATGCTGTCAATATATGTAAACCTTTAACTAATTTAACTCCATTCTTCAACTTATCACAATTAGGACAACTCATGATATATCTATAATAGCCACATCTTTACATTTTAAATTCTTAATATCTTTACATTTTAGATTCTCAATATCTTTACATTTTCCATAGTTCTACCCCCTCCTATAGGTTTTATACTATATAAAAAAAGATTCCACCTCTCCCTACCCAACTATAATGTATCTATCGAGAAATATGTGGACTTTTTAGATGATAAAAATCACTTGGTTCCCTACTTAGAGTAAAGAAGGATCCATTTTGTTGAAATGTTGAAATAAGTTTACATTAAAAATTCGAGATTAATGACAGATAACCTATTTTTTTATTGTTTATAACATACTCATAATTATTAAACATTAAGGGATAATGTTATATGCTAGTTTAATTGCACAGAAACTCCTGTTTAAGAGCTTTTTTAATTAAAATAATATAACTATCAATATTTAAGATAAAAAGAGCTTAAAACGGCGTTAAAATAATGTATATCGAATCATTACTGAGTTAGATAAATACAAATATGATAAAAGAGTCTAAAATATATGACCTTTCGGATCTGAGATGGTTTAGTAGTGATATTTCTAAACCTTTAGATCCTATACCGAATACTCCTGCTGATAACTGGGGTTTTGATTCTGACAGCAATGATATCAATGAAGATACTATCCTGTTCAATGGTGGTACGAAATACAGAATTGCTTATACTATTCGTAATATTTTGATCGATACTAAGAAACCCGATCTTTTGGCAGATAAGACCTCATATCTCTCGTTCAAAGGTCTACATGGTTCTTATACACAGACCGAATTAGTTTATATCAAAGCGTGGGAAATAAAATTAGATATCTATGATAGTATTGGAATTTCATCTGAAAATATAACATTTTTTAACAATAATTCGAAAATAAACGATTATATTTCAAATTTGAAGTTGATTCAGAATGGTGATATTTACACTTTGAGTTGTCTTTTTACGGCAAATCCCCAAGGTTTTACAGAAATATCAGATATCAACTTAAGTTTAGCCTTATTTGATGTAAATGGTAATAAGTTTACTTTTTCAAATTTCAAAGAATTTATATTTGTACCGATCACTTTAACCGAGTTTATAAAAAGTTTACAACATTTAGTATTAAATTTCAGAGATATTTATCCTGAAAATCTATGTCTAGGATATCAAATCACCGGAAATTGTAAATTAGAAGCATTTAATCCCAATGTTACAAAAAATGAGTATTGGTCTGAATTAACCGAGTTGTTCGATGTCACTTATGTTTTCGCATTATTACAAGATAGTGCGGGTTATATAATCGGTGATGTTGAAATAGAAGATGATGTAGCTTATCGAAAATTAGATGGCATAGACACAAGTGGAACTGTTTTTGCTTCAGTATACCTTAAAATAGGTGATAATGAATATGATGATTTAATCAAAAATTATACTATAGCCTATAATCAGCTTGGGCCATTCGTTAAAAAATGTGAAAATATCCGAGATTTATATATTCCAGTTCCAAAATACTTAGCCGATCTAAAATTTAATGATTTTAAAGAATATCTCGAGTATTTTTTTAACACAGAATATACGTCGTTGAATCTAAATGAATCATGTAAGATAGGTATATTGGAGAAAATTAAACGAATAGGAGATTTTAATGATGCTAGCTTAATCGAAGATCAATTATTGTCTAATTTTGCTAAAACTTATTGCCCTGACTTAGATTTAGATTTAGATACACTGAATAATGTGATAGATTTTTTCAAAGATGAAAATGATACATTGAATTATGATCCGGTAAGTATGTTGAGATCGGTATATTCTAAATTAGCTGTGATAAACAAATATAAAGGTACAAACACGGCTATTTATATATTGTTTAATACATTAGGTTTCTTAGTAAATGTTTATCCATTATGGATTGATAAAGCGACACATTCTCATTTTTATACCGAAGATATGATAGATCCTACTAATTATGAGTTATCATCTCATATTAGTCTGGGTTTAACTAGTGCTCAAACTGCTAGATTGGTAAAATTGAATCAAATTGCAGAACCTTTGATTAAGTTGATTCGATCTATTATTCCGGCTACACGTGTATTGAGTAATTTCGAGTTTGTAATTTCAGCTACATTGACCATGAACATAATAGCTCATTCTTTGATCACTAGTGAGGCGGATTATTATTTAAGACAAACGTTTTATATGGATTATTCTAATTTGAAATTATCAGGAAACAAGTTGTTTATTCCGTATTTCGCTCAAGCTACGAAATTAGAAGCCTTATCTGGGTCAAGTATAATTGAAAATCCGACATTAAATACTAAAAATTTAATTTATTCTGCCTCGAAAAGTGATTTTCCATTTATATTTGAGATGGATAATCGGGAAGTAGAAAATCATACTGTAGTCGGTACTGTTAACCGAAATTATTATAGATGTGTAAAAATAAACATTAAAGGTACTGATATTTATGAAGGTTATACTCATTATATTTTGACTTTAGATAGAGAAAATATGAATAAGATTGCAAATTTCTTAAAAATAGCTAAAAATGGCAAGAGATTGGTTTCATTATCGTTCATTTTCAATCGAAAATGTCCAAAATCAGTTAAATCTTGTTATTCTAATACTGAAACTTATAAACTGGAAGGTTATTAATATGGGTGCATTCAGACGGATATATTTGTTGGAAAAAACTAGTCTTTTGGATATGAGAAACTCCTTCGATAAGGTTTTTCCACATTCTAATACTGATTTACCAGTTGTAAGTTCCAACGAAGTAGATTATGGTCTACAGATGTTATGTAGGGGTGAAGTTAAATCTGAAAAAGGCGATAAAAACTATAAAACTACAATTCAAATTTATAGAAACGATAAAAATAAACCTTATGATACTAATTGCAAATGTGAATTACGTTGTGATTGTAATGCATTCAGATATAATGTGGCTTATCCATTGATTAAAAATAACAATTTTTTCTCTAAACCATCTGCTAATATGAGAATACCTAATCGAGTTAATAATCCAGGACAAGTAACTACATATTGTAAACACTTATATAGTTACTTGAAATATTTGATAAATAAAAACAAAATCAAGTTCGTTAAATAAATATGATAAAAGAGGTAAACATGTCTGAATTAACACAGTTTTTAGATGAAAAAAGCAAATATATTCAAGCTTCAGAAGATAAAAACCCATTTTTCTATGTTTTTGTTGCTAAAATGATGCTTGATGGTAAAAAAGAAGAAGAGATCAAAGCAAGTTCTAAACTTAAAAATGTTATGAAAGAAATTAAGAAATTTTTAAGAAAGATCGATAATAATGATGTTAAGCACATTGCTTCTGTTTATTCACCAAATGAGATCGTAAAGATATTAAAAGAATCTAAAACCATAGACAAAAAAGAAATTAAAGAACTGTTTGATAAATTCAAAGATGTAATTTCTTCAGAAAAAGAAAAATTTACTCAAGTTATAGACTTAGATGATGCATTTTCAACTTTATACTCTTCTGAAGCTTTCGAAGAGTTTTTCAAATGATTCGATATACTTAAATATATAACTAATAAAAGGTATAAGTCATGAAAAAAAAGTTTAATCCGGATTCCATTAAGGAAAAAATTAATAACAAGCTAAAAGAAAGCTTTCTAGATGATGATAATAATGTAAAAAAATCACAGGATTTCAATGATAATACACAATTGCCAGATCCTAATACTCCGGTTTCAGCAGATCCTAGTACTGCTACTGCTCCTAATGCAGAACCAATGGCTGATCCTAGTGTAGATCCAAGTGAAGATCCCAATCTAGCTAATCCTAATGCCCCTGTTACCGAAACAGATCCAGAAAATCCAGCTACAGTTGATCCTGCTTCGACACCAGATGCAACAGAATCAGGTGATTCTACAGATCAAACTGCTATTTCTGATGCATTAGTAAGCATTGCTAATGCAATAGCAAATCTTCAAAATGATGTTTCTGACATCAAGAAAAATGCTGCTCCGTCTGAAACTCCAACTGAAGAAAATCCGACGGAAGAAACACCGGATAAAGGAACTACCGGTACAGAATCAGCTCCGTCTAGTGAAGAAACATCTACAGAGGTAACTCCTGCAGAAGGATCTACACCATCCGAAGAATCGGCTCCTGAAGGATCCACACCTAAAGAAGAATCTGCCCCGGTCGAAGGTACTCCTGCAGAAGGATCTACACCAGCAGGATCTGCACCAGCAGAAGGTTCTAAGCCCGAGGAAAAAACCGCTGAAAGTGAACCCGAAAAAGATAAGAGCAAACAGGAATGTTTAGATTTTTATAAAGGTGAAGGCCAATTATTAAATGAAAAAACAGATTCAATAGTGTCTAAGATTTATAATAATCGTCTATGGGAACTCGATAAAATGTTCGAAAGTTTAATTAAAAAGAAACTTCGTGACAAAATAGATGCTAAAAAGGCTGATATTAAAAAGTGTTTGAGGAAATAAAATAAAAGGAAAACCGGATTTAATCCGGTTTTTTTATGAAACTAAGAAATATAAATGGTTGTCTATGAAACTAGCTGATAAAGTTCCGCTAGATCCAGTCAATACATCGAAATATACACCGACTGGATTAGTTAATAGGGAAGCAGTTGATGTAGCCGATGCTTTTAGACCTAATAGGTATAGATTAGCAGAAGGAACATTTATTTGAGTTTTATCCTCTAAAGTTGTTATATTTATGCCTGGACCAGCACTGAGATTATCTTTATATAATAGATTAATACTTTCGCTAGCCGATAAATATGATCCTTTTTCTTGATAGGCAGATAAACTAGAACTCAAGTTGGATAAATTTGAATTTAAACTCGAAACATTTGAATTTAATGATGATAAACTTCCGCTAGTGAGATAGGATATCATATTTTCAGTCAATTGATATCCTGATAAACTAGAACTCAAGTTGGATAAATTTGAGTTAGTTGTGTTCAAATTAGAATTTAAAGTTGATATATCCGAATTTATACTTGATAAGCTCGAAATAGTAGCATAATTTGATAAAGTAGAGTTATTAACATAAGCAGACATACCTATAACAGTCTGGAAATTAGAACTATTGCTTAATGGCAAAAATGGAGATTCGATACTCATAAACATATTTATTTACTATATTCTAATCATGATAGAAGCATATTTCGAAGATTATAGTACAATCACGATTAATAGTGATGATCCAGTTATGTATACACATTTATACTCATATTTTTCAGTTTATGCAAAAGGATATCTATTTAATCCGAAATATAAGAATCATATTTGGGATGGTAAAATTCGATTTTTCAACAAGAAAAATCATACGATACCTTATGGTCTATTATATAAATTAAAAGAGTTTTGTTCGACTAACGAAATTGAATTGAAATTGACTGGTTTTTTGCCAGATAACACGATAAATACTACCGAATTAGATGCTAAATTAGTTAGTTTTTCTAATTTGAAACTGCGAGATTATCAAGTAGATGCTTTGAAATCGGCATTAATTCATAGAAATGGTGTATTGGAATGTGCAACTGGATCAGGTAAATCCTTGATACTTTATCAAATGATTAGAATATTATTAAGTGAGAATGTGAAGAAATGTTTACTTATTGTGCCAAATACTACACTTGTTGAACAGATGAGAAGTGATTTTAAGTCTTACGGCAGTGATGAATTTTTGGAAATATTGTATGCTGGGAAGAAACCAACTTATGATAAACCATTGTTGATTTCTACATGGCAATCTCTGATGGATAAAGATGTAGAATTTTTTAGAAAATATGATGCCTTGTTTATAGATGAATGTCATAATAGTAAAGCTAAAGTGTTGAAAAGTATAGCGGAATTATGTGTAAATGCTTCATATCGAATCGGCACTACTGGTACTATGCCAAAAGATAAGTCCGAATGTACTATGATTATGGGTGCTCTTGGACCTGTAATTTATAAAATCGATACTAAAACATTACAAGATGCTAAAATCTTAGCCGATTTGAAAATCGGGGCTTTATTCTTCAAATATCCTTAGATTTCATAAAGCAAAATATAGATAGATCTTATCCCGAAGAAGTTAAAATGTGCGAAGAATATCCCAATCGTAATGTGAAAGGATTAGGTTTTATTCTCGGCCGAATCAAGAAAGAATATAACACATTGATACTTTTTCATCATCTCGAACATCTTAAAATGACTAAATCTTATATTGAATCGAATTTCCCTGAATTCAATATCAATGTTGTAACCGGGGCTGTTCGTGTTAAAGATCGTGAAAACATCAGAACTTCGATTGAAAATTCCGAAGGTTGTATTATTTTAGCTACTTATAAGACAATGAGTACAGGTGTTAACATAAAGAAGCTTAATTGTCTCATCATGTATTCTAATAGTAAATCTAAAATTGAAGTGTTGCAAAGTATTGGTCGAGTCTTAAGAAGAACGGAGACTAAAGAAAAAGTGGTTGTATTCGATATTATTGATGACTTGTCTTATAAAAATAAGAATGGTACTATACATAAGAATAAAATTTTGAAGCAATATGCCGAAAGAAAGAAGTATTATAAAGATAATTCGTTCGAAATAAACGAATATGATGTGATGTTATGAAACATAGTGAATCACCCATAAGCTAAAGACATAGCGGTTTTCTTGAGATCAAATCTTATAAATAACATTAGAGGCTTAAAAATGGATAAAAAATTAACCGATTTTACAGAATATCTTAAAGAAGAAGCTAACGAAGAATACCGTGATTTGTTTGATTATTGTATCGAAACGTTATTATTTTCAGTTAAGGTGAATGTTTGGCATTGGACTTGTGAAACTGATGCACAACACATACATTTGAATAAGATTTATAATATGTTAAGAGAATTTCCTGATACTATTACTGAAGTTGGTATTGGTAAAACAAAATTCGATTTTGGTGATATAGATATGCCAACATTAACTAAATTCGATAAGAATTCCGTTTTATCAGATTTATCTAATTTCAGAGATAAAACATTGATGGTTCAAGATGAATATAAGGATAATTCTAGTATCAATAAGCTTTTTACTGATGCCATTACCGAATACGATCACGAAATAAGTTTAATGAAAAATTTCAAGTAATATGGATACAGATCAGTTCGTTTTTGAAAAATTGAATAGTTTAGTCGATTCAGAACTTAGCGGACTGAAGTTCATTCAGAAATTGTATAATAATTGTAATCTTTACTGTTCATATCATGCGGATTTAAATCTAATTTCCGAGAAGCTTAACGATCCTAATAAAAGATTGAATATGATGACTCATAGTAGAGAGATTGATAATATATTAGTTTTCATATTCATAAAGTCTTTAATGACTATACCAACTCAAACTAAAGCTTATAAACTAGGTTTGATTGACAAAAATGGGAATTTAATCAGAGAACCAGAAACATCAGAAGAAGAAGATTCGATATCTAATTTGGATCTATTAATGGCTAAACTTAGAGAATGGTTACGGTATAAATTATCTTATTTTTCTACTTCTAGTTGGATTAAGAGTGCCAATGGTGATATGAGATTACAAAATGCGCTATCTAATGCTAAAACTACTTCTATGTTATATTCGGTAAAGAAAATCAATTCTGAATTAGGAAAGATTCTCACTCATACGTGAGCATTATTGCTTTTAGCAAAATAATCTATAACTTCGCGATCGGGAATACATTGCCTTATATTTCCATCCGAATATATGAATTTGGGCATAGATTTATTATAAATTTCGAATACTTGACACATTCTTTTTCTACTATATTCACGTATTGCTACTATAACACCTGGTAATAATCTATTTAATTGGTCATCTGTCAAAACACAACGAGATTTATTCGTGAAATTGTACTCCTTTTCCATTTTCTTTAAAAATTCAAATCTTTGAGTTCTAGGAATATGATGTAAATTCAAACCACGAATATTGTTTATATTGGTCAAAGATGGCCCAACACAATAAATCAGAGGAAAAGCATCATAATTCGGCACTATATTAGCTGGATTGTATTGAAATCCATAAAAATGACCATTTGTAATCAATGTTGCGGGGAAAAAATCATTCATGATTTACTTAGTATAGGTTTAGCATCCACTATACTTTTTTGAAAAGATGGATCGTTTATCATAGTATTATCCGTTGTGTATTGAATTACATATTTTTGATATGCAAAGGAAATATTATAAAATGTAGGGCCGGTATTCTGATAATCCAAAACTAAGGCATCATTATTTGATAATTTACAATTATTAAATATATGTTTAATAAGAATTCTAGAATTATCCATAGACAATTCATCAACTTCTATATTAACATCATCCCTACCAATATAACCTGCATTAACATAATCATACGGGGCATAATTTTCATGTTTTAATGCAACTATCATAGAATATATAGAAAAATGACTATCTTCCATGATGTCTAATTGTAAATCTTCAGTACCATATTTCGGAATCATTACAGTTTCATTAACATTACCATATTTTAGTTCTAATGTACCTAATGTTAGTTTAGGAAGTGTAACATCTTTTACTGTAGTTAATAACAATCTATCACCGGTGCCAATTTTTATATAAACTAGAAATTTAGCATTAGATTTATATTTCATGTTGAAAAAATTAGTCAAACCGGCCATGATTTAATCGTCCTTTAATTTGGGTAATATAATTTTACCATGATTATCAGAGTAATGTGCCAGACCTTGCATATCTCGTATCTTAAATGAACGTTCTCGTCTCTGTTGCATAACATTAATTTGACCATAACGTTTCAAACTGCCACTTTTTTGACCCTGTTTCCTAGCTAATTTCTCTTTAGTAGTTATTTTTACTTCTTTAGGTAGATTAGTAACTTTATCATATTCTACACGATAACCTTTTCTATCGGTTACTTTTTTAACCTCTTTTTTACCATCTCGGATCACTTTTTTGTCATGTATAGCTTCCGCGATATATTTTTCCGGAATTATTCCTGCAACTAGATTATTGAGTTGAACTATAATGTCATCTGGATTATTTTTATATAATATCGCATAACCTTGTCTAGCTCTGAAATAAGCAACATTTTTATAAAAATCATCTATTAATACGGAAGAAGGATTGGCAAATCTAGATTTATCAAAACCAGTTTTAACGAAATGAACGTTTAACAAGTTAATGTGCAAATTGTTCTTAATCCAATCTGTTTTCCCAGATTTCATGCTATCATCATTAGCAATAGCTAATATGCATAAATTGATGTTGTTTTCTATGCAAAAATGAACTAAAATATCAAAAAGGCTTTTTCCATTTTTTGTCCAGGGCATAGTAGGCCAAAATGAAGCACCGGCAACACGTATAGAATTCCAGTCTGCTATACCTTTGCTGTTAACCATATTGTAAGTATGGGCTTGACATAAAAAATCAGCTAAAACACCTTCTAAATCAATATAAATGTTATTTATTTTCATTTTTTACCTTTTTCTTCTTTCGCTTATAAAAATCACGAAAATGTGGTACGGGATGACACGTAGCTCCCTTACCTATACCGCCAGTTGGTACTCCAGTCGATAAACCAGTATTAACTACACCATTAGAAAATTCTTCGTTCATATTGTATATATGAAGTGACTAAAATGGTCATTTTCAACGAAAATAAGTAAAATATATAACTATATTCAAATATAATCACGTTCTAGATTCAGATTTTCAAAGAATCTATTATTAAAAAAGGTAAAATATGTCTAATTTAGTTAAGAGCATCATGCGTAATAAGAAGCTGGCTGACATGATCTCTATTAAGAAGCCAGATACATTCATTTCATCCACAATTCCAGCTATAGATATTCTATTCTCGGGTAGAATTATGAATAGTGGCATTAAAAGAGGAGCTATCAGCGAAATTGCTGCTGATAGTACGATGGGCAAATCCATCATCGGGTTACATTTCCTAGCAGAAGCATTTCGTACGGGAATGGATTGCTTCGTAATTGATACTGAACGAGCTTTCGATTATAAAATAGCTAATGCTTTGGGGATAAATATGGATGACGTAGGTATTTTTGATACTCAAATCATATCCGATCTTAAAGAGATTTTCACCAATATCGCCAAAGATGTAGAGAAGAAGGATCGTGAAAATGTGTTCGTTCTTCTTGATTCTTGGGGCGATCTTGTATCGACCCAGGTGATGGCTAAAGCTGAAGAGGGCTCAAGTACAGTCGATATGGGTTCTACAAGCAAATTCAAAAATGAGTTAGCTAACATCATGCATGCTTGTGGTTTTACAGTATTAGTAATCAATCACACTTATGCTTCGTTGCAAATGTATGGTGACCCCAAAAACATTCCGGGTGGATCAAAACTCTATTTCAATTCAGATGCTATCGTTTTGGTAAATAGTGCTGCTAAAGTAAAGGATGATGAAACTAAGACAGTATTGGGCAAAATCTGTAATGCCGTGATCAAGAAAGGACGTGAAGCGGTCGAAAACAGTAAAGTTAAGTACCGAATAATGGTAGATCGCGGTGTTGATAGATGGTTTGGCCTTCTAGATGACTTAGTAGAAAGCGGAGTAGTTAATAAAGATAAGCCGGGTTCATATTATCGAGTAGATATCGATTTGGATAAGACTACTGGTGAAATAACGAAAACTTTCAAGGAAGAAGAAACTTACTCAGAAGAATTCGTTAAACCTTTGCTTACTAATACTAAATTTTCAGATTTCATCAAGTGTAAATACAATTATCATAATGATGTCGATGCTTTGGCTAGAGACGTTGTTAAAGCTGAACCTACACTGGAAGATGAAAATATTGCCAGTGAAGCTGAAAAGGCTGAACGGGCTGCGAGAAAAGCTAGACGTGAAGCTAAGAAACAAGATACATCTACACCAGAACCTATAGAAGTAGAAAAAGAAGTTCCGGAAAATTAAAATGAAAACCCAGTTTTAACTGGGTTTTTTATTTGAGAAAACTTGAATAATTTAGTATATTATATAATATATGGAAAATTATACCTATTTCTTGAATCGTGATTTGAAAGTTCTCAATTTTACTCACATAGATCTAGATGGAGCCGTTTCGGCTATTGTTCTTAAACAAGTATATAACATAATTAATGTTCGAATGATCAATTATAATAAAAAAGAACAAGAATCTTTGGATTATGCGAGGAATAATATTGCCAATTATGATTGCATTATTTTTACCGATTTCTGTCCTAATAAGACTACCAGTGTAAAAGATTTTCAAGATTTAGGTAAACCAGTTTTGGTTTTGGATCATCATACAACAGCAAAAAAATGTCTGAATATTAAAGAAAATGTATTTATTGATGAAAGCAGAAGTGGTGCTAAACTAGCTTATGATTTTTATAAAAAGTATTTCAAAATAGATTATCTCGAACAAATAGTTGATGTTACTGATGATTATGATCGTTGGGTTCTTAAAAATAAGCTTTCTTTCCAGTTAAATGCTATTTATTGGTATCTTGGTTTCAATGAATTCATTTGGAAATTCGCATTTGGTTTGAAATTAGACAAAAATGATGAAGATTTTCTAGCTAACTATGCTAAATCTCTGGCAGATGAATATGATAAATTAGCGATTCAAAATCTTAAAAACGGGATGCTTATCATTGAAGTCGATCATCTTGCCGAGATATCTTATTATATTCAACGAGATTTCAATCCAAAATATTTAATCATGGTGTGGCCAAGTAAGTTGAAGATCTCTATTCGAAGTAAAGATATCCCTCTTAGCTTTATTAGTACTAAGGTAGGTGAAGGTGGAGGCCACGACCGAGCTATGGGATATTATGCCAAAAATGGGGAAGATTTCCAGCATATTTTAGATCTTTATATTAAGTATCTTGATGAATATGTCGATATTAATATGAATAAGTAAGTTGATTCAATCTGAAAACTGGTATTTCGTTAGGTAAAGAATAATTTACAACGTTATTATTTTCATCTAATACGCTATCGGCTAAACTTGCTGCCAATATCATATATAGATCTTTCACCATCATATTTACTATAATCCAATTAGAACTAGTTAAATTAGTTGATTCTAATGTTATATCCAATGATTTTATTATATTATCTAGCCCTTCATATAAGAATTTTGCTACATTATAATCCGAGTTAGATAATTTTTTATATTCTTCAGCATGACCATATTTAGGATAAGCATAAAGATAATATGGCAATGGTATTGCTCGATCAGCTGTAACTTTAGTATCTAAGCTAGAAAGATAATTAGTCAAAGCCTTTAATACATCTGATCCTAGTATAGTGTTAGTACCTGTAGAATAAACACTATCCCGAGATAATGCACTAAGACTAGCTAAATCATCTTCTTCGGCAACTAACAATTCCATTTCATTTTCCGAACTAATAGTTCCATCTATTTCGAAATTGTTAGGTGTAACAATAGTTACTATTCCATTATACTCAGTTACCGATTTAGGAATGATATTTAGATTATAACTCGCCAGTACACCAGCAGAATTAGTATAATAAATGGTGATACTCAATCTTTTATTAGCTAATAAATCAGCACTGATAATTGATCCATTAGATGTGTTTATATCTAGTAATAAGATATTGTAATTATTTTCTAATGTTGAATTAACTAACTTCAATTCGAAATTAGTACCATATATGAAATTATAAGTTACATCTGGTGATTTTAGCAAATTAGATGGTTTTATATCTATTGTGGCTGTTGCAACATTATCAATATTTAGAATTTTAGATGATAGATCGGCTTTATAAACTTCTGTGTTAAATGTTACATTTTTGTCAAAGTATTCAGTAATCTCTGTTTCCAAGTTATTTTTTATTGTTCCGATATCAGCCGTTTTATTAACTTTTATATTTCCTACAATATCGAAGTAATGAACTATTGGAATTATACTATATAACCTAGAACTAGTTTCTGTTTTATATTTGATTCGTCCTTGGATATCCTGTAATTTTGACCTGAACGAACTCGTATTATCACCATATTGAGTCAAATAGAACTGATAAGGTGCTTTATATAAGCGATACGTGTCTAAAATATGATCGAGATACTCGGTTCTATTGTCATAAAGCATTAAATTGCTATATGCCGTAGTATCATATTGATCATCGAATATATTCAAAGGTTTAGAATTTCTGTAAAATGAATTCGTAATAGAATAAAGCAAAACGTTTTGTAACTCGTGATGTTCTCCAGTAATGCTAGATTCTGTTTTATATTCGCTTACAACAGAAGCATGTTGAACATTAATAGGATCCGAAAGTGTCATCAAGAATGATTGATAATCCTGCAATGAAATAAGAGAATTTTGACTTGAAAATGCTATTTTAGCATTTCTTTTCATCTTTTCATCACTTTCAAAATCAGATCCGCCTGCTATATCAGATTGTAAAATAAACGAAATATTATTAGTTACATTCGTTATGTTAGTACCGATAGAATAGAACTTATTTGATGTTTTTATCAGATCTCCTGTTGAACCCGACTTATTTGCAACATAACCATCTGTGCTCAAATAAGAAATTGTTAATATTTCTTCTATATTATTGAACCCGTTAGAAGCAATAGCACCATCACCGAATTCAATTCTAACAGTTTTATCTTGATTAGAATAAACCTTACAAATATCAAGTGGATTTTCTGGTGTAGTATTCGAATCGTTATAAGCTAATGCTGAAGAATTAAGATAAATATCAGTTAATTCGATATTAAAAGTTCTTTCATAAGGATTATTTACATCTTTGCTTAAGCCGATTCTACAAATCCCGTTTGCCGGATAAATAACATCATTTTTGATAGCAAAAGGATCCCGTTCGCCAATGTAATCTGAGAAATTAAGATCGTTAATATCATATTTTTGATATTGTTTTCTCATTTTATGGACATAATCTTTAGCTTTAATAGTAGTAGTTTTTCTTGTACCTTGAATCACTTTAACATCTTCAAGATCACCTGTTTTATATGCTTTTGCCCCATTTAAGTCTATATAACCATCTTTTATTTTACTAGGTATTGCATATTTGATTAATTTAGACCATGTAGAACTTTTACCATTAGAAATATCACTAGCAGTTAAGGTATAAGAATAAGAATTCTGGAATATGTAATTATGATCCGAATATGTGAAGTTTATATCATTAGTATTGAACCAAATAACATCACCTATACTACAAGTAATAGGTAGTGGACCTTTTAATTGAACTGCTATATTAGCATGAGCCGGTATAGGTCTTCTAGGTTGATATGAAAGATTATGACACCATTTTATTATAGAACTAGTTAATCTTGCAGTGTCTATGAAATTTTCTTCGGCAGTACGTTGAATATAATAATTTGACATATCAAATACACCAGCAACAGCTTCGGTTAATAATACGAATATCGAAGCATTAGATAATTTGGCAAATCTAGAATCATTTTTTACTCGTTGAATGAAATCGTTTACTATTTGAGAATGAGTCAACTTAGTATAATCTAAATTAGATGAATTTGTACTGTTCGCCATATTCATATATATGATATGCCAAATGTATCCGTAAATGGTAAAGAAGTTCAAGTTAACGATGATATCTTGCAAAGGATAAAAAATGAGATAAATTTGGACAATATAGAAGCAAAATTAGCAAAGTTATGGACAGAAACTAAATCTGGTAAACATAATGTTATTACAGATCATGCTCAGATAATTGAGAAAGATTTGATAGGTTTTCCAGATAAATTCTTTGAAAAATTATATAAAACTCATTTTAAACCTATGGAATATGGTCCTGCTAAATTATCATCACTGTTGAAACAATCCAGTCTAGATGGTTATCTTAAACCCGAATATATCACTGATGCTTTAAGAGTAACAACTAATAGACCTGCAATAGGTAGAGGTGAATTTCTTTTCGCATCATTATTTGTAAATTTAGGTTTTTGTAAAGACAAAGGGGATTTAGTAGATTTAGATACCAATCAAAAAATAGAAGTCAAAGGTAAAGGTGGAAAATTCGGTGATGGTCAAGACAATAGATTTAAAATGATGAGTAAATCTTTAATGCTTTCATTGTTCAAACAACTTGGAATAGATGAAATAACAGATGAACTTACAGATGAATATATCGAAATTATTAAGAATAACACGGATAATAAAGGTTTATATCAAGTTTTTTCATATTTGCAGAATTTATCTAAACCTTCAATTAGCATATCTAATGAAGCTATGGAAGTTTATTCTAGGTATAAAGATCTAAAAGTGACTTTAGCATCATGTCATCTGTATGCTTATTCAAAATTAAATTATTTATCCTGGTTGTTATTATTAAACGATAGTGATTATAGAATGTTTTCTGCACCTAACAGTGTAGGAGAAGCATATCGAATATGTAATTCCTTAAAAATAGGGTCTTGGAATAAAGGCGATTATAGTTTCAAGATAACATTAGCATAATGGGCAATTTCAATTCTGAAAATACAGAAGAAGCATTATATTCGAATCGGGAAATTAATCCGAACCTAGCTTCTACTGTAGATCTAGATCTAAGATTATATAATCCCGATTCTTCTGGAGCTAGATTCAATTTAGATGATATAATAAAAGTTGAATTTGATGAAAACCTGTTATCTAGTTTGCCAAAAGTTATATTAACCTTAGAAGATTCGGGCAAATACTCTTATTTAAGACCTTTGAAAATAGGGGATATTATTTATGCTAAATTATTCATCGGATCGGCAAATTCGGATACAAAACCACCCATTTCTATTGAAACTAAATTGACCATTTTAAGCATTCAAACTGATATTTCTAATGGTATAGGTGATTATCATTACCAAATCATCTGTTCTTTAGTTAATACTGAAATGTTTAACAATTATGTTCGTTATATCTCATATCATCAGGAAACTTCAATAGAAGTGTTGGAACAATTATATAACAGTTTGGGCTTGACTTTTTATAGAAACGATATATCAACCAATGATAGACAATTATGGCTTAATGCCAATAACTCTTATAAAAATTTCATAGAAAAAGTTTTAGAACATTCGTTTATAAGCAATTCAGATTCTTTAATAGTGTATACTACTATAAATGGTGATGTGAAAGCTGATACCTTGCTAAAAATGAGTACAAGAAATCCGACTTTTACATTTATAAATCAAGCTTATAAACAAACTTTAGCTCAAAAGAATAAAGAATGGAATAAAGCTACTTATATTGTATATGATTCTGTTAATATGGGCAATAACACTGGTTTGATTCGTAATAAGTATGGTTATAATGTTACAACTACTATATTAGATACAACGGAAACGTTAAATACTACAGAATTCGAAATTAATGATAGTGTTAATGTTAAAGATATTGTTTCGGGTATAAATTTATTGATGAATAAAAGATCATTTACTAGTACATCTAATGATATAGGTCCGGCTAAATATTCATCTTTTAAGAATTTTGATAAAAATGAAATTAAATGCGATAAATGTGAGTATACATTACCGAATAAAGATCTAAATTTGATTAAAAATGGGCACTGGCTTTGTCCACAATGTAAAAATGATAATATTTTGAATAATAAAGGTATTTATCCGAGTTATTCTAGGCAGGAAGGAGTAATACATTGGCCAGATCATCATGATCATTATGATGTGTCTCCAAATATAAACCAATTAAATTATTTGTCATTTTTTGCTAATTTCATTCAGATTTCATATACTGTTAATAAACAGGATAAAGCTTATTTAGATAATCCTAGCAATACATTAAATCTTGGGGATTGTATACAGATATATTTCGAAACTAATTCATCGAATCAAGATAAAGTCAACGATGGTAATTATATAATTACTCGTATACAACATCTTTATGCTAAGGGAAATACTTATTCTATAGTTTTAACTTGTGTAAGTAATGGCTTAAATAAGTTAAATGTCATTTAAAGAACCATTTTCTTTTTCCCATTTTTTTCTAAACTCTTCTGCTCCACCTTTTTTAACCCAATCTATTAAGAACGACTCTGTTGGATCCGAATTAATTTCGATTCCTTTGAACCATTTTATACGATTCATGTATTCTATTTGATCGAGCATGAATTTTTTTTGTCGTTCGAAATTATTCATTTTGCCATTTTTTGCATCACGGTTTGTAATGAATAAAGCATATTTCTATATTCTGTAACATGTAATACGAAAATTTTGTTGTGTTCGAGATAATCCTCTTTCGGACAATCATTCAAATCGATGAAAGATTTATCAGGCACATTCGATAAAAATTCCGAAATCTCTTTCAAATATGTATTTGGATTCTTTAAGAATTCTTTACGAAGTTTATCTAATAGAGGGGACCAATCTTTAATACTTTCAAACATATATGCAATAGAACCACCCGTTATAACACGTCTGGCACAATAAAGTTTTAACAATTGTTTTATCATAATCTTATATATCAACCGTGCAAAAAATCCAAACTTGACCATTTCAACGGTATAATTTCGTCATCATTTTTCCAATGGATTATATTATAAACCTGATCGAAAATAGGTAAAAAGAACTTTCTAAAAGACATTTCATAATCAATCTCAAAAAATTTCGAAAATTGTTCTGGCCATTCATCAACATAAGCTATAGATTCTATACCAAACTGATTTGTAGGCTTAACGAAGATATAATTGAATTTTTCTCCACTACTAATAGGTGTCAAAGGTAAATTGAATTTTTCAAGAATCCAATTATAACTGAATGCCATTTTTGCATTAATTGACCAACCTTTCATAAAATTAGACAAAATTGGCTCAGATAAATAAGTTTTCATTCTTTCAGGAACATATTTCTTATAATCACCTATTGAGCCATTTGAACTTATATCTTCTATTTTCTGTTTCTTATATTCGTTAAAAATATTCACCATTTCGGAATCGGTTTCTGCTTTATTATGTTTAGTCAAAATGTTAAAAATCAAGGGATCACCTTTAGTTTTACAGAATTTGGGCATAGCTGACTTATGCAACGAAATACCACTAATCTTGGGTTTCCAATGATCATAACCATAGATTTGATCATCTTCTACTACCTTGGTACCTATATACATCTTCTTTTTAATAGACAAAAATGACCCAAATAAGCTCTCTCTACTGAATTTAATAAGATCTTCGACCCCTTCTGATTTAGCTTTATTAGTTAAAAAATTGTTCCAAAAATCGCCAAACATCTTATCTATACCTAATAAGAACTTCATATCGTCCATATCAGGTGTCTTTTGGTATAATTCATCCGCACTCATATACATAGAATCTGTATCGGACTGAATCATACATGTATCTTCTACGGGTTTAAGCAATGAAAACTTTGTATAATCTATCTTTTCAACTTTCATATTATTCAATATAGATTTTCTTTAACTTTATAATAGACACTATTATCAATAGTATCATATCCAGAAAAAGCATAATTCATTCTTATATCATTACTATACCAAGGTATCTTGGTAGCAGCACTACCCCTGTTCAATTTAATCAACCAATCCGCTTCCGATTTAATGTGATAATGATATAACCTTATCTTTGCATCTAAATCCACTTTAGCATAACTGCTATAAGATATATCGGGAAATGTAGACATACCAACACTATATTTAACTCCATTTATACTCGGTATATGACCTATTGTGTCAGATATCATAATATTTTTGAAATTAAAATCATAATGTGTTTTTTTATAACGAATAATACACTTACATGTATTACCTTTATCCAATCTGATATATCTCGAAGTAATGGGCAGCGTTTCATGGCGTTTAGAGAGCAAAACTTTAGTACTGATAAGTATCTCGGGTATATGTAAAATATTTGCTCCATACCGATCTAAAACGCCGTAAACGGCATCATTAAACCCATTTTTATCAAAATCTGTATATAAATACTCATCATCATCAAGAAAACATACTAAATCGTCATTTTTAAATGGGAAATTTTTCATAATTTCATTATATAAAGAATATTGATCTGGAAAACCAATTATCTTTTCGGATTTTACCGGTATTTTAACACTTGATTCGTTATCATACACTATAATCTTATCAAATAATCTAATGTGATAATCGTAAAATGTCATGAAATCTTTTACATTATAACATTTTGTCAATACTATTAAGTAATTCATGTATTACAATATAAATACTAAATATGATCGAATTATCTGAATTTGGTAAAAAAGGCAATCCCACTTCGTTGAATAGAGGTTCGATTTTTGATAGTGATTATTTTAATAAAATAGATCAGATGTTAACTAAAAATGATGAAAATATCGAATCTAACATCTTAAGTTTATATCCAAGTTCAGCATTAAATGATATAATTTTCACGGATCACGAAAATTATATGACTTTCTCTATTAATTCATCTGGTTTTGCTTCGTCTATTCCAAATTCAACACCATTAAACTATCAATGCATATATTATGATGGCCAGAATATGACATTCCTGAATATGAAACACCAAATAAACTCAAACCCAATTGCGTGTTCCGGTATAGGAAACTATCAATGTTATACTGATGACCCCATAGGTAATTATACAGTTGATGATCAAAATACTTATAGAAATAGTGTAGGAATTCCATTAAAAGGTGTAAATATTCCAGATTATATGACCGTAACAGGAGTATTTATCGAAGGCAGCATAAACATATATATGCAAGATTATGCTGATAGTAATTTAGATCAGCATGTTAATCCTTGGCAACAATGGAATAGTTATGAATATTTCACACCCATTTTAGGTTTATACTGCAATGGTCAATTAGTTCAACGTTTCGATATAAGACCTGAATATAATTATGGTGATTTTGCTAATTCCGGTGGAATCTGTACCGAAAATAGTGGTAGTTTTGCTGGTAGAATGTTAAATGTTGGGTTTTATTTAGCTAAGTCAGATTTATCTGCTGGTATAAATTTAAGATTAAAATCGGACTTATACGAAGTACCCATCACGGGCGATGAGATTTGTAATGTCGAGAATGATCCTAAAAACATGACTAATATGTCTAGAAGTGCTGTTACATACGATGATTTAAAGAATAAAATTTCCAAAAATTCTGGTTTAGCAGTACAATATAATCCGATTGGAATAGATTATTCTAACCGTACTAGAGATGCATTCTGGATTAAAAATCAAAATCTTATGATTTCATTATTTGGAGAGGTTTAATGATGAATCCTAGTGATAGTTTAAGTTATTCCACATTTCAAACACAGTTTGATGATTTATTATCAACTGATCTTGCATTATGTAGTGCTATGCCGAATCATACATTATTATATAAAGGTACTAAACTTGATAATTATACAGATGTTATTTCTAAATATTCCATAACACCTGATATGTCATTACAAATAGATGAACGAAATATGGGTGGTATTATTGAATATATTGATGGTTACAAAACTTTAGGGTGTTATCCAACTATTTCGACCTATTTTGTACCAAATATAGCTGATCTATCAGGTAATGGTGTTTATCAAGAATTATATTCTGGTGATAGTGGATATATTCCATTTGATACTTATATTGGAGAAAGTTATTATGTTCGAGATAAGACTAGCAATACTGAGAAAACTTTAGATTTACACAATGCTTTAAACATAAAATTCAATGCTGAAGTAACATTCGATAGTAGTCTTAACGGATCTGATATTCCACTTTATGTCTTGTTAAATAATAGAAATTGTCATTATTTGAATAACACTTCTAGTCTATCTTCTGGATATTTGGTATTGAATTATATTCCGGTTTGTAAAAAAGTTAATCAAATATCGGTAAATATTACTTTTGATGCTAATACATTATACAAGAATACTCAAACTGGACTTAGTCTTTATACTTGTAATTATAGTGCTAAATCGGGAACTAATTATTACGAATTTACAGATATATCATTTTATACTAATCCTGATAATATACCATATACAGTTACACCATTATCCGATATAGTAATCGAAACGAGGAAATATAGATGAAATCGATATATGATAGAACTTCATTTTATCAGCAAAACGTAGTAAACGGTGTAAGTGAATATGATCTTGGCAGTGTTCCAGAATGGGATTATGATGTAAACTATGGTTATGTTTCGATAAGAGAAACTGAAGAAGGAAGACCAGATTTATTGTCTTATCGCGTATATCAAGATGACAAATACTGGTGGATGTTATGTAGTTATAATAACATCATGGATATACAACATCAGTTTATGCCAGGAACAGTATTAAAAATACCAAGTGTAGAATATTTTAGAAGTTTTGCTAAAGATTATAGCCATTGAGATGTATAAAAGATAGATTTTGTTCTTTCCATTCAAATTAGTTATCTACTATCTACAAAAAACCGATCTTATTTAGATCGGTTTTTTTTGAATTTAAGCTAGAATTAAGCTTGCGGTATGAAAGCCGAAGCATTAATCTGATAATCGCCCTTATCAGAACTCTGGAAGAAGGTTCCAAGAGTAACATTAGCACTATTGGCTCCAGCATAATCCTTAGATAAGTAATATGCAGATAGAGTATCAATAGTAGCAGAAGTGCCACTTACGGACTTATCCCAATCAGTTTCAGGGAACTTCGGTGAAATCACGGTAGCAACATTCAACCAATTTTTACCTTCTTGGAATTGAATACGACCGCAACCAACTGAAGAATCCGGGGTGAAAACGTCACCGAAATCAGTGTCGTTTCCTTGATGATAAATAGTAGTTTTAATCATGTGTAAGTCTCCTTATTAGAACACAAGGTTAGCGTCATCGAAGATCTTGTTGAACTTCAATAACCGATAATAGTTTTCTGAACCGAGAATGTTATCTGCATAAGCATAACGAGCCTTTACAGCAACCCTAGGTGAGAAGTCGTTAGGATCAGTAGCAGTTTGCACAACGTCCATGATATAAGGACAGAAGATAACACCAGCGTCATCGTTTGCACTACCCTTATAAGCTAGAAGAACTTCTCCGGTATCTTCTGTGCCATTGGCATGTTCACCACCCTGATATCTATCCACGAAGCACCGAATGTTACCATTTAAGGTACCAATTTCTGCCGTGGTTTTCAAAGCATCAACCGTTCCGTTGAAAGCAGTGAAATATTGGCTGTTACCAGCTTGTAATACTGTAGCAACATCAGGTGAAACCACCATTACGTTAGCAGCACTAATACGAGTAGCAGTACCAATTTCGTTAGCCTTTCTCATGATCAAAGTTCTGATCCAAGAGAAACGTTCCATAGAACTTCTACCGACCCATCCCGTGTTATCAGCTAAAGTCGTATCGGACTTATTGATAATCTGAGGAATACAATGAGCTTTACAATGAGAAATAGTTTCACGATCCATTTCCGCACTTAACTCATATTGTAACAAACGAGTGAGATGTTGTAAACCATCAATACTATGTTGGGAATTCAAATCCTCAAGAGCATCAGTACTGATAGAAGCACCAACCTGACGTTTCTGGGCCACAACGACCTGAGAAATCATGTTGATACCAAGTTCTGGCATCTTTTCGAACTTAGCAGGATCGCCGCCAAGTTTCCAGTGTTCAGGATTCTCCGTACCAGCAGCGGCAGTACCAGAATCAACTGGACCTTCACGACCGGGTTGAGAACCAGTAAAACCAGAGAACTTACCAACGGCACGCCATGCAGCTTCAACCATCTTCGTCTTATCATTAGTTAAATAAATGTTACGAAGTGCGAAAATCTGTTCTGCCGGTGTCTTCATAACGTGGTTACCAACCAATACGTTAGAGATAAGATCGGGGAAAGCCCTTCGAGCAACTGCCCAAGTTACTGGAGCATAAGCACCATGGCCAATTCCACCAGTAGGAATACCTTGATTCAAACCAGTAGGCGGATTCAAACCAATACCAAAATCTTCGTTCAATTTCGATTTAGTTTGATAACCTTGAATGTTTTCGATCAATTGGCGTGTATTTTCACGAATGATCGGATCTGTAATGCCGGAAAGCTTTAGCTTATCTGACTGACCAGCATGATTTTTATTAAGTATAAGCATTGTTTTACTCCTTATATTTTATAACAATGAAGCTGCTCTTTTAAGTAAAGCTTCGTCTAAGCTTTCCTTTTGAGCTCTAAATCTGTTACTTACATTCTCTTCGAGTTTTGGCTCAGTATGAATGTGTCTAGTAACATCTGTTGAAATTACTCTTTCTGACATAGTTTTAACCGGCTCATGACGAGGTTCCGGTGTAGGTTTACGCATTTGAAGTCTACGTTCTAATTCAGCTTTCTCTGCAATCAGATTAGCTTTTTCAGAACTTTCTTTCTCCAACGTTAAACAATACTCTTCAATATCAGACTTTACTGTGGCAAAAGGCTTATTTTCGAAGAATTTCTTCAATTTAACACGGTTGCCAGCTGATAATTCAGAACATTTTTCCGAAATTAACACATTCTTTTGGAACTTTTCATTTTCCACGGCTAATTTCATATTTGCTTTTACTTGTTCTTTAAGCGATTCCTCTAAACTTGAGATCTCTTTTTTAGCACCTTCCAATTTAGCGGTACCTGAATTATTCAATGGTACATATTGTGTTTCGAACAGATTCTGAATACCCTGAATAATTGGAGCAAAAGTTTCATTCATAGCGGCACTCTCAATCATTTGAGGACCAACTTTTTCAGCAATTACGAGATCCAAATACTGATCGACTGAAGAAATAACCGACTCCTCGATATTAGCTAATTCAGCACCAAACTTTTCTTGGAATGCTTCATTAAAATACTTATCGATATATTGAGAAGTATTCTCTTCAATCCGATCGACTTCTTTATCGACCAACATCTGAGCTTTCTTTGCTAAAGTATTAGCTTTCTTCTGTAACCATTCTTCGGAAATTTTCTGAAGATCGGCTTTTTCAAACTCTAATTCTTGGGCAATTTTCTTCTCACAAAAGTCATCAGCCTTGGTTTTATATGAAGCATCAATCTTCGCCTTCTCTTCAACTAAGCGCTCATTCACCATGGACTCTACAGCTGTATCAAACGCGACAGTAACTTCGGCCAAGTCTTCTTCCTTTAAGCCAATTCCTAGAAGTTTCTTTTTTAATTCATCTTCCATGTTTTCTCCTTGACTTAATATTATATATCAACATCTGTTAATAAAATGTTGCAAAACGTTAATAGATTGTCGAGATTTTCTACTAATTTTTCTTAAATTTGAATAATTTTGAGTTTTTTTCCGTTAATGAGTCATCATCATAGTAAGCAGACTTACCAAATATCTTAACTGAATAATACACCATATCAACCTTAAATGAACTTTCCCCTGCTTTTCTCAACATTGCTCTTAACAATTTATCACTATCTGACTTGGATAACGGATGTGCCATATTCAACATATCACATGGAGTATAATTCGAATCGTGTATAAGCCAACATATTTGATGAGCTTCATCTCCTATTTGATCTATGAAACTATCTACTATTGCTCCGCCACTTCGGAAATTAGTAACAAAACCGGCATCGAAATGATAAACCAAGATATCTTTGTCCGTATTTATTACTATAGACAAAGGTTCGGCTATCTCATAATATCTATTTCCCATCGCTTTTAATCTAATATCAGTAAATGATACATTTGAAATTTTCATATTAACCTCCAATTAAGCATAATTTCTTCTGGTTATAATGTAATTAGCTATAGCATAAGTGCTAGTTCCAGTAGAATTGAAATTAGCAGCAGAACTAGCAGAACTAAACCAAGCACTTACCGAATTAGGATTTATTACTAAACTACCGGATTCACCAGTAATAGCAAATAATTTAGCATGAAATGGTATTTTTTCATCAATACCTTCATGTGAAAAAATTTCATTAGTTAAATCCGAAGTAAGTGTATAGGTAGAAGTTATTAACTGAGTCATATCATAGGAGAAAGTAAGATCTGTTATAGATCCAGTTTTACCCTTAATGTATAATGTACCATCGATATCATACCACCCTTCTTCAGTTAAAGTATAATTAGTGCTAGCGGTTGTTTTAGTTTGTGAAAAAACTTCTGTTAGACATGGTAATTTGATAACTTGATTATATTGATTTATTCCAGTAGTACCGGTACTTCCGGTATATGATCCGCTATAACTAAAGCCCCCTAATAAATTAGTACCATTTGCAAAAGAAAGAGTGTTTATCGATAACCAATTATAATTTTCAATATCCGTATTATTTTTAAGACATACATAAACTTGATCAGCTGACATGTTTGGTGTAGCCCTAGGCATCAACATACCCAAATTAACCCAAGAACTAGATAAATTTGTACCAGTTAAATACCCTATAAATTGTAAATTACTACCACCAGCACTTAAAGAATGAGCACCAGAATAATTAATTAGAGATGTTCTATAACCGGTAGAATAATTATAAGTTTCCGAATTATAATTAAGATTATACACATCTAAGCTTATAAGAGCCTGTGCACTATTAGTCTGTACCCATGTATATGCAGTATTCCAATTAGCACTATTAGCCGAAACTATGCTAGAAACAGTGCTCAAATTAGCAGATATAGCTGAATCCTCACTGATTCTAGAATCAGTTTCCGTTGATAATTCTGTTTTGGTAGCATAACCAGATAGAGCTAACGAAGTATCTCCTATCATTTTAGCAGCACTAGTATTAGCATCGTAAATATATTCGTAATATGAATCCGGACTAGCACCAGATTGAGCTATCAAATAGATCAATGTAGTGTTCTTATCAGTTAAAATAGCAGCAGTATCATCTACGACTTTATAAGTTATTCTTGAGAATATATCATCTGATATTTTGGTAAATATGTCAGTTAATCCAGCAGTAACATTAGTAGTTCCATCGTAATTAAAATTAGATGTTATACCATTATAACTCCCAGAGATAGTTAAATTTCCCAGGTGAGATGTAGAATAAATATAAGCGCTATTCAAGTTAGCTGCGCTATCCTGTAAATATGAAAACGAATAATCCCCACTCGTTTTTACTAAATCTATTTGATTAGCTAAGAATTGTTCACCGCTGAAAATGGGGCCAATCGTCATGTTTTGGAGATAATCTCCATCAGCAACAGTTTTTCTATTCCAAACTGTAGGTGTAAAACCAGAATTTAATTCAGCTAATATGCTCATAGTTATATTTATCTACAACTAAAAAGAGACACTATTATAGTGTCTCTCTTTTTAATAATTAAATTCTTATTTAATTAATTGAGTATTCTTGTTCTTTAAGTTGATCGGGAGTTTTCTTTTTGAAAATAATAGTTACCAGACCATTTTTCAATGAAACTGTGGTGTTTTCTTTAGAAATATCGAAAGTAAATGGAACATATACATTAAAATCGATATTATCTTGTTTAATCTTATGATAGACATAGCTTCTATTATCATTCAATATATTCGATTTATCGATATTAATATGCAAACAATTATATAGATCAACATATTCAGAATTGAAGTTTTTGATGTGGATTTGATCTTTTGTCTTACCAACAGCAGCAATTTCGATAACCATTTGATCATTGGTAGTATAAATATCCACCGGTAAATTAATTGCGTATTTACCATCATAGATAGGTTTACCCATCATATCATAGCATTCATCTAAAACAGAATCAATATTCATAATTTTTCCTTTGCCCTAAAAAGTGGCATTTTTATTGGATCTATTATAAATTTTATACCCATTATTGGTGTATAAATAAGAAGAAATGATCCATTTTCTTCAAACTCGTTTAATATCTACATTATTTTTCAAAATTTTGCCGGTATAAATTAGTTTTTCATCTATCCTTACTTCGAAAAATACAGATTTTGTGATACAATTTAGATAATTTCGTATCATATAATTAGCTTCTTCTATGTTTTTTTCGAATAATATGTGGTGAATTTCGTGATATTTGAATCCAAAAAACTTAGAATATAATAGAAATTCAACTTTTATTTTCATATTATACCTATTTTATTAAAAAAGCGATGATATGTAAATTCATTAGATAATACATCCGATATATCATTTTCGAATAGAAATTCTCCATTGAAATTATAAACTTCTATATTTTCATCAATATGGATTATATAGTTTTTATAAGTATCATAAAAAAAATTATTAAAATTTGTATAATTATGATCTAAAAGTTGAGTTTTAATATCGTTTAACATAATTTAATATTTTCAGAATTTATCTTATTTATCAAATTCAAGTTAAAAAATCCTAATTTTTGTCCAATTTTAAAACTTCTAGACCAAGCATCAATTTCTAATTCTAACTTCGAACCTTTAATCTTATTTAATGTTTGATCATAATGAGCTAATTCATGTATGAAAGCATAAACTGCTAGTTCAGTTACGAAATCTAATGTATTATAACTATTATATACCATTTCGTATGGAAAATGTATGGATTTAGGTTGATCGAAGAATGGTTTTATATTATATTCGAGATATAATATAGGAGTTTTTTCGAATAAGCTTTTAATATCTTTTTTCTCTATTTTCCAGATCATTTTCTGAATTTGTTTACGAAATTACCCATACTGAAACTATGATGACTATCTTTTTGACTCTTTTTGAGTTCATTATTTTCTTGTTCGGCCATATCTTTTACAACATTTTGTACTATCATGAATTCATTCATAGGCACAGTATCTTCGATTTTGAAGTTAGCATATTTCGCAATTTGAATTTGACTTTTAATCAAATCTATTATGTTTAATTGAGGAAATATATTAAAGGAGTTCAAATTTATGTCGAAATAGATAGTATGTCTGCAATTTGGATTTGGACAAATTGCAGAATAAAATGTTTTTACACCTATATCCCATTCTTTAGCTTCATTATAAATGTCAGTGAATATGTCGAAATCTAGATCCATCAAATTAGGTATCACCTTATCCACATTTGATGTATTACGTATTAAATCCACTTTTCTATTGTTAGTATTGATTATAATATCTTCAAATTTCGGATAATGAAACTCCAAATCATAACCATCTATCTTTACAATTTCCTTAGGCTTTTTGTTTGATGCGTAATTAAATTGTAACTTATTCAATGGAAGTTGATATTCGAATGTATGATTACAATGACCACATTTTAGATCATAAGTCAAATTTGAATTTTGAAAAGAGTTACTTCTTTCCCATAATAGCAAATAATCAAAATCGGCTCTAAATAAAGAAGTAATCTTTATTTTGCTATTACTGTTTAATTCTAAGATCTTGGATAATAGTAAATCCGAATTCTCTTTAGATTTAGCACATAATAGCTTCGCTGAACCAAAATCAAGAGGTTTTAGTTCTAATCCGGTTTTAGGATAGTATAAACCTCTAGTAGGTAATTCGGTAAGATCTATTGGGAAAAAAACATTCATCTTCGATTATATCTATATACAATGCGCCCTTTATCAAGATCATAAGGACATAATTCAACTTGAACTCTATCCGCAGGTACTAAACGGATAAAACATTTCCGTAACTTGCCAGAAATAGTAGCGATAACTTCGTGATCGTTATCAAGTTTGAGTTTAAATCGAATGCCACCTAGACATTCGATTATTTCAGCGTCGAAAATAAGGCGATCGTTTTTCATTATATTAACTGTGATGCGGTTTCTTCTGTTTCATTTGACGGAGTAGTATCTCCTTCCCTATTTTCATTAATAGTTTCAGTTTTGATGCCTTTTACAACATCTTCACGTTCAAGACCTTCTATAATGGTCGTTGCCAGTTCATTATTATCTGTATTTTCAGCTTGAATAATGGGTTTTTTAACACTAACGGGTCTTTCAATACTGGGTTTATCTGTTTTACGATAACTCGTGTACCATTTTATCAATTCATCGTCAAAATCAACCAGACCAGATAATCCATATTGATAGCCAATCTGTTCAATTTTCTCTTTAATAGTGCTTTTTATTTCTGCCATTTTGTCTGTTTGTTCAGTCATTTTTCCTCCAAATCGAGAATAGAATCTCGGATGTTGAATAATTCATTGGTAACATTATTTAGATTCGATTCAGCATATTTATACGAATCTGAATATGGTATAGATTCATTCCTAGCATTAGTATAATAATTATATTTCAAATTGAGAAATTCTTCTTCCAATTTTAGTTTATGCATAGGATCTGATGTATTATCGATCTTTTTTATATAATCATCAGATAATTTGAGAAAACGGTCATAAGAAAGAAACCCCTTGCGATAAGTATCAACATAAGTAACATCAGCACCTATCGTAATATCTTCTAATGGAATTTCTTCATCTTTAGGTTCAATTTTGTCCGAAAGTATCACTATATCTCCATGAATAGCTTTATATTTGCCACCAAAGAATACTTTTTCGAACTTAAATGGTTGAATATCTAGGTTTTTACTAGCCATGATATATTTATCGGATACTTCGATAATATACCAACCATCAATCTTGCTGCCTACTTCAAAATCTTTAACTTTCATCTTACTTCCTTGGAATTATTGGATTATTTATACATGAATTTAATAAAATTTTCATTACGTTGTAGTTTTAATACTCTAATTAGTCGTTTCTTGATTTTAGTAATTCTTTTTTTAATTTGCTCTAGATCATCCTCGGCATATGTTTTATTCTTGTAAATCTTAACATATTCTGAAGTATTCTTTTCCATATCTTCGAGAACAGATAAAACTAATTCTATAGCAATATATCGAAATTCGGAATGATCCAGATCGTCTTCATCAATCATTTTAACAAATCCTTGTGTTTTTATTAAATATAATGAATTTTTAGATCATTCTCAATACTAAAAAATCGAGAATTTTTAATTCTCGATTGAATTTTCATTCTTTCAATATGTTTTTTAAAATTTTCTTATCTCGTTCTTCTTTTTCGGCATTCTTGATAAGCATTTCTGATTTTTGCCTTTCTAATAATGACTTTTTATATATACTATACATAATCGGCAGATATACTATCAAAAATCCACCTGAGATAAAGATAATATATTTCAAATATGTAAAAATAAATTTACAAACTATATCGTGCGGTAATTGTCCGAATATTCCCAATCCACAACCTATTATTAAATATAGCAATAACATTATAGTTATAATAATAGGTAGTTTATACTTATACAACAATGTCTTCTCCTTCTTCTATTATAGCTAAAACCTCTTTGCCATCGATTACATAACAATGTGCATCTTTATTTTCGTCGTCAGAAACCTGAAGCTCTACACAAGAACCTATATTCACGAGAACTTTATCACCGATTCCACATTCATTAGGAATCCTAATACCCGTATAAGGATTCAAACGACCAGGTCCTACCTTCAATACTGTACCGATAACAAAACCATTATTGGTCTGTTTCTTAGGTACATAAATACCTTTTATAGTCTTTTCCTGTTCGAACGTGATTAAAATTAGATTTTCTTGCATTTTCATAATATGTTTTCCTTGTTTTTAGTTTTTATCCGAATAATTCTGTGTACAAACTTTATGTGAGTTATTAACGTTTTCTAGGAAATCCATTCCTCGTACTTCCATATTTTCACGTTTCTTTTTTTTATTTACTTCGAGTTTATAAGCATTGTTGGCCATTTCGGTTATATAAGCAAACGGGGATTTAGTAGATAAAACGTTAAATCTGTTTACATAAGTCAAAATATAAACTATCACATTTGATATAACATCTGATGCTTCCTCAGTATCAAAGGTTCGATATACTCCTAATTGGCATAATCGTCTATATGTTATATCTTGTATAGCTTTATATAATGGTACTTTTATGGCATTAAATTGTTCTTGATATTCTGTTTTTGTCATCAAACCTAAATCTAGTTTATCTCTAATATCATCTTTCCATTTTTTAGATTCGGATAGATATATCTTGAAGGCATCACAATCTTTAACCGTAGTCTTTCCCTTAGCTAAAGCTTGATCATGTCGTGCTAATGTACAACTAGACCATTTCAGATCATCTGTTATATTATATCGATTATATTCAGTCAATAATCTTTTTAATTCTTTAGGTTCAACATAATACTCGGCCATACCAAATTCTCTATTTGAATTAAATATATAAAACTATATGAAAACTTCCGTCTCGAATGCTTTCAAAGACTATTTAGTACTATCTAATGATAAAACATGGTATCAGGATTTAGAATTGTATCTCGGTACACCTGATAATGTCGAAGATTTACAAACTACTTTTGGATTTAATAAAGAACTAAATTCGTCTAAGATGAAGAAAATATCCGATGTTGTAATAGAAATTAATGCTCCGGAATCCGATTATACATTAGATAGCTACGAGAAATTTTTCGATATTCCCTGTGCTAGTACTAATAATGGCATATTCAAAAACTGGTATATAGGGGAAACATCGGATTCCGATTTACATTATGATCACGAGAAATACATCTTTAATAACATTGATGAACATAGATTGAGTAGTACAGTCTTGCATGTTTATCCTTATCGAGATGTAATTGAATGTTCAATCAATATCACTCTTAATAACGAAGATAAAAAGAAAGAAAAAACAGGTGAAACTACTATACAATATTTTGAAGTTATACCAGAATATATGGTATTAACAACTAATTCTGTGCCATTTATACTGTATAATTTGGAAAATAAACTAGTTTTCACTGAAAAATTCAACATAAATTGGAATATGAATGGCCTATTGGAGATTGAATAAATGGCAGATTTATCTAAAGTAAACGTTTTATCTCATGAAAATATTAATGATTTTTCTAAATGGCAAACTATTAATAGAAATTCTACTGTTTTATCGAATAAATCTAGTACAACAGATGATTCGGATTGTAAAGAAAACTTGATAAATTATAAGAATACACATACACTTTTAACTCCTGGTGAAGCAGGAGTAACCGAAACATATTTCTGGGTAGAGGATCTTAAAAACTGGTGCACATATAAAAAGGTAACGCATGATTCCCTTTCTTTGATATTAAGTAAATCTGTAAATAGACTTAGTCAATCTGATTATGATCAAATAGAAACCAGCTTAAAGGAAAAAATATCTGTTTATTTGGGTCCAGCTGGTTATGGTAGTGTTGAAATATATAACATCTGTAAATCATATTATTCTTCGGTTCTAGGTTTAGCAGATTCGATTAAAAGTGGCAATGTTATTGGAATTTTGTCTGGTATCGGTAAAACTATGGGAGGTTTTATCATAGCTGGAATAGCAGATACAATTTCCGGTGTAGGTAAAACCATATATAACTTGGGTTGTTCCCATACTACTAAGCATGGTAAAATGGATGATTTATTAAGAGGAACATTCGGATTATATACTTGGAATGGATTAAATGGCTGGAATCCTTTTTGGGAATATCTGGAATTTGCTACCGATGAATATGACAACATACTTACAACAGAAGAGAGAAGCAAATATCGTAGTAACAATCCCGTATTTTTCTATCCCAGTATAGTCAAAAACAAAAGAATTATCGAACACAGGATGAAAAAAGATGAAAATTTCGATGACGGAGATGAAATTGTAGCTGTTGCTATATCAGATGGTATAGTAATCAATCATAATTTCGACTATTCTTTCTTAAATAGCGATTTTCAACCTATAAGAAATAATAATACTTATGGTAGAGCTGGTCAATACACTGGTTATAGAAGTATGAGAATGACTATTCCTTTAGGTGCCGAACCTATAGTACGGCTTGGCAGCGGAGAATTGATGTTAGGTATAATTTCATGTGCTACTTCGATGAAAAGCAAATATCATCTCGATCCTCATATAAAAGTAGATGATACTTATGTAAATGATATATGTGTTAGATCTTTTACAAATGGATCGAATAAAACTATTACGGATTGGATGAATTTCTGGCCAGATTTAGCTGATCCAACTATTTCGCATATAAATCAAACCGAAGGCTTAATAAGCACAAAGACTAATTTACCTGCTATAGGAGCTAATTTGAATTCTGTAAGTATATCATTTAAACCATTAAAACCTATCATAAATATACAAACTGAAATTACTCCTACTTTAAGGAAATGGTAAAATGGAAGCTAAAATCTTCGATGATTTCAAAATGAGACTGATGAATGGCGATATTAATGCGGATACCATACTTAACATAACATTAGTTAACTCACATTTTCCAAAATTATTAGATTATTCCGGTTTAGATATAACACAATATCGAAATCTAGAAGACATAGATAATGTATTATCAGTTAAATTATCCGCATGCGATCTCACATATTCCGATTTAATCCAAGATAGTGCTACTAGTTTGAGTTTATATCGCGATTATATTGATGAATATAACTTTCTTTATCCAAGTGGCACTTATAACGATGAAACTCCAAAACAAATGGAAAGTGCTGAGTATATTAAGTATTATACTCACTCTGCATTAAACGAGATAAGTTCTTGGAAAACTAACACCACCTTGAACACTATCACCTATTTCAGAACTGATGATAGTGGCACATCTATACCCTTATATGTTTACTCGGCTAACAGTGCTTCTGTGTTATCCAAATATTATGAAGAATTATCAGGTAACACTCACAGTGCGGCTTATATAAACAATAGTGGTGGCTTCTATTTGCTTCGGACATTAGACGAAATGCAATGGTTTCGTGACAAAGTTAATGCCACAAGTGATTATAATAACAAAATCATAGGAGTTTTAACTCAAAGTCCTGGCAATGATATAAGCGATATTGGCATTGGTACACTTACTAATCATTTCGAAGGTGTTTTAGATGGTAACAATGTAGTTTTATCTAATGTAACAGCACAGACTAAATCTGATCTTTTTGGAATTGTGAATGTATTGGGTATTTCTGGCATCGTACGAGATTTTAACATTTCCGGTTTAGAGTTTCAAAACTCTTATCGGATAAATATAGATCATCTGATTAATAAGAGTACAGATTGTTATCATGGTGGATTAGTCGGCATAAATTATGGTCTGATTGAAAATGTGAAATATATCGGAGAATTCAAACCAAATGGTTATGTACCAAGTGTCTATGTTCTGAACAATAAAACAGAAGATAATGATGTTTATAAAATCTGGGATTTGAACAGCGCTAATAAGTATCAATCTAATTTGGATATACCAGGTTATTCTAATGGTTATTGTATCAACGATATGTCTAATTTGATACCTTATGCTGGTTATTTTGCCGAATATGCTTATCTTTGGCCTATCAAAATCCAAACCGGCAAAAACATTTCATCTTCTAAAATAACCGACATAACCACAAATTCTAGTTTCGATATAACTGGTGAAAATGCTACTATTTTGAACAATTTGATCAATTATAATTGCCAATTGAATAATTACGGCTATAATATCGAGGATTATTTATCTCAAAAAAGTGCTAGAATAGCAGCTGATAATTTGAATGGAAATCCCGTTTTCAATTATGAAAAAGGTAATTATCCGACTAAATGGCATGCAGATGAAGCTGCTGAACCAGATGGCGGCAATGGTTCTGCAAAAATGATCAAAAACGGATTATATAATAAGAAAATGCATTCATATTTGAGAAATGCGTTCTATATTTCGCCGATTTGTGGATTAAATAATGGTTATATAGTCGATGTCACTGGAAACTTAAATATCATTCAAGCCGATGATACATTTGTTGGGTTCATAGGAGGCATAGCAGGTAAAAATGCTTATGGTATGGTTAGTGGAGCAACTATAGTTGCAGACTATAACAAAAATTCCGCTCATTCAGACTCTTATAAAGAATATAAGCTAGAATCGATTTATAATCCAGATGATTATAATGTAGATGATAATCAAACTGAATCTAAAGTTATGAGTTATCTTACAGCCATAAACCCATTACATAAATTGAAACACGATTTGATTTTTGATATATTCTCCGCTGATAATGATTATTCGGGTTATGTTAAAGATTATACTAATTCTAATGATCAGAATAACTTGGTTATTCAAAAATTATCAATGATGGAAAACACAGCTCTGTTCATAGATGTAAGTGGTTTATCTTGTGTTTTCGATTTAGGTCTACATAATCTTAATTCTGCTTATGGAAATTCTTATTATTACCCATTTTGTTATTATGATTCAGATTATGTTAAAATAAATTGTTCTTTGCCAGATAATACTGATAGTTCTGATACTGCTATTTTCACATTGAATGCACAAGATTCATTGATGTTCTCGGATTATGCAACCTCATCTATAACGTTCAATTTCTCAAATATCAACTTAGGTAGTGTAAATGGAATATACTATTCACCATGTATTAAGAATGATAGTGGTATAACTGCTATCAAATATATGATATGCCGATATAACGATATATCTAAACTCGGTAAAAGTTCTGCTAACATTGCCGATGCTACTGACATAACTATTATAGACCAGAATGATAATACTGTTACTTTTACTTCTACTAATTTGATGATAAATTCCGAATATGTCGTTAGTGATTCATTAAAAGATATAACACAATTTAATACTTTAGTATTAGGCAATCTATCATCTACATCGGAAATAATGAACAGTTATCAAAGTAAAATTAGTTTATTTTATGATAATGGTCTAAAATTAAATAATGTAGAAAATAAAGATGTCATAGATCAAGCTGCTAAATCAGTAGTATATTATAAAATGCCTTCGATTTATAATATCGGAGGTGTAGCTGGGCAATTCAACATTCTTCCTAAAGCTTATTCCCAGTTAGTTAATGTTTCAGTATATGATAAGATTAATGTTACTAATTTCACTAAAACCCAAACAATTCCTGATAATATAGATGATTCGTATTATAATCTAATGAACCGAGTAGGTGGTATAGCGGCTATTTGTGATGTAAGAGGTTCTGATGTATCACTATTCGAAAATAGTGCTAGAACTCCAGTTTATTCATATTTTTCAAAAGTAAATGTATATTTGATAGATCAAATCAAAGATGAAAAATGTGCTTTAACAGCAGCTATTTTTCCAGAAATCAAGTATTCACCTTATTCTATGCCAGGTGTTATTGCCTATCATAGATGGAATACTGATACGGATCCGCTTTACTTAATCACTTGCAATGAAGATATACCTACGGTTCCTCTATCTTTTATTGCTTGGGGTGATATAGATAAGTTCGGTGGAGAAAGACTTACTACTGATACCTTAGTACCTACTGACACTGGTTTATTATGGGAAAATTCTAACTGGAATGTATACTCCAATACTGATACCAATGCTATATTATATTATAAAATAGCATCAGATATAACAGATTCTGATTATTTCGATGACAAACGATATAATATCAGTGATGACAATTATAAACTAACTTATTATGGACATTTTCAATCTAATATTCAAGGTTTGGGGAATTTGGGTCTATCTAGTGATCTAGGTTTATCTAGTTTACATACAACATCTAATTTAATTGGTCGCGATGTTTCATCATATATTAGAAAATCTGATATAAATGTTCCAAATATAACATTAACTGGTACAAAAACTTCAATATCTCAGAATTATAGCTATGAAATAGGCGATATTTTAGATACTTTTAATAGTATTAGTGCTATACTTAAATATGATTCTAATGTTCACGGTTTCAGATATTTTGATGAAAATATCAAAAATACTGGCTATTATTCGAAAAATGGATATTTAGTTACTAATAATACTTTTGCTATTGGTACAGATCCTGCTGTTAATTCAATAAAAACATACTTAAAAAAGGCTATTTCTCCTTCTAGTATTAATTATACAATACCAATATTTGATGATCTATACGGTGTATTATTCGCCGATAATTCAGGTAATAATATAATGTTTGTTGATTTACAGAATAATTATACAGATTATACTGGAAATTTAATAATCAACTTCGGAAACAGTGGAGTTATGATACAGCTTTAATCCACGATGTATTAATGAAATGATATAATCGAAATATGTAAAATCTCGAATATATGTAGCAGCTAAAATTTTCCCGTTTTGTTTCATTACTATATTAGATTCTATAACAGATTCATCAAACATATCGAAATAGATTTCTATATCATCATTGAAATATAATTTAGCTTTATTTTCTTGAATTTTATATCTTAAAAAAGTGAAATGTTCGCAACGCATTTCCGATTTTATTAAATCTACTACATTTTGATTTAACATATTTTAGAATTGGAACTTTATACCAGCCCTTACACCAAATAAATACCCATTTTTAAGATCGAAACCGGATTTATTAACATTAGCACCGATAAAAACAGGACCTAAAACTCTATAATCTATACCAAAATCGATAATTTTAGCCAAATTAAGTTTTTCATCTAATACCATTGTGCCATCAGCATAAACGGTATATCTAGTATCTTTTGACTTAATCCCAGTCTTAGTATCTTCTTTTTGAGCTAAATATATCGTATCGTGTTTAACTATTTGAGTTAGTTTCTTCTCATTTTCTTTCAATACCGTGATACTATCTTCTAATTTCTTGATACTCATAGTCAAATTTTCTTCATAATCAGATTTTTCGATATATACTGTCCTTATACTATCCTTATATTCCGTTTTGATCTGTATCAGTGTTTTTGAACTTTTAGCACTATAATTTGAATCTTTAAGTTCATATAAACGTTTTAAATTCGAATAAGCCGAAGTAATCGAATCTAAATCCAAATACATCGAATCTAATTTAGAAACATAATTTCTCTCTTTCAGAATAGATTCGGATTTATACTCTGAATATGTTTCATTATTCTTAATACTTACTAATACTAAAACAATTATAATTACACTAAATATAATATATTTCTTCATTTTCATATATATCAGAGATGAAAAAGTTATTCAAAATTCTTCGTTTTTTCAGAATACTCAATGATCGTAATGAATTGAGCATAACAAACATCTTAGTTATAGCATTTTCAATTAAGTTTCTATTATTACCAAGTACAGATTTTTCGAATATGAGTTCTGTATTTTGTGCTATAGTTCCTATTTTAACAAGTGCTGGTATGTATGTTTCTAAAAATTACATGCATTCGGCTAAATTCAAAGGTAGTGCTAAAATAGATAATCCAGATTGAAAAAGGACCCAATAATTGGGTCCTTTTTAGTTAATTATAAAATTTTAGTCCTCATCACCCATTTGATCTAATGGCTTATATTCATCAGGATCGCAATTAGGATCATTGGGATCACAATTGTCATCCCTGAAATCATCTAAGTCAATTTGACCTTCGTCAGAATATTGACCCACAATATCCTTTATATTAGCTAAGAAATCTGGTACAAAGGTATCGTCTTCAATAGTTCCAGAAGCAAAATAATCAGCTAAACTCTGTAAATACATAGCGGTTTCACTTACTGGCTCAATATCGTCGTCTCCTTCTGCACCAACAGAAGTTTGGTCTTCTCCATTTGGTTCGCCTGAACTCATATTATCTTTGTTAATATCCATTTCTGATAAACGAAGTCTACGTAACTTCGCGTATTCTTTTTCATTAAGCATTACTCTTTTCATAAAAGTAAATTCTCCTTTATATTATTTATATATATTATCGGCATTTTTGAGATTGACCACTTTATGTGGTTGAAACATTAAGACATATAACTAAATGCAAGTCGATGCCATGTAGTTTCACTTGCTCCTGATAATGCAAGAAGATAAATCTGGTTCAAAATTCTGAAACTGATAGATTTCCCTCTGTTTTGTGGAGCATTTATGAATTCATCACTAGATAAAAAGTTGAAAACTTTCTCTAATAATTCTGGTTGTGTAACGTCTTGTGGTTCCCCATTCAACTTTCTTGCAGCATAAATCTTTACAGTTGGTAAAACTTTTCTCATTCTTTCTATCATATCACTTGGTTTAATATTAACATTTACATATAAACATCTAGTCAATAAGGCTGAATCTTTTTTACCTATGTACTCTTTTGATAAGTTCGAAATGAATATAACCCCACCACTGAACTCAAAACTACTAGGATGTTTGTTTTTATTTTCTGGTTTAGACCATAATTTATCAATTTCTGCATGAGTTAAATTATTAGTGTTAAAAGCATCAGCATTTTCCCATGACACTATTTTATGATTACCAGTGTCTAATGCAGCTTTCAACATGTTAGTACTATCTGTACCACCTATTAGTACCGAATCACAGTCATCAAATACTATTACACGATCATAATAATCATAAAGATTCTTATATAACGATGTAGGTGAAACAGTACCCTTTATGATAGTATAATCTACATTTTGCCATGCTCCTACCGATTTTAATGCTTTTTTAACAGTAAATGATTTACCCGTTCCACCTTGTTTTCCGCAGATCAATAAAGCGCTGTTGAAACCTTTAGCTACTGACTTTACTTGAACTTCTATATCTTCATATACTGTATTTACATCAGAATAATCTTCACTTTTTAGACGTTTAAGCTCTTTAATCGTCTCGGAATTATCAACTTCTTTAGTCGAAGCCCCTTTAGTTTTGATTATATCACCTTCGATTTCTTCATTTTGGTACTTAACAGCATCATATATTCTAGGTAATATCTTAACAAAACTATCTTCATCAGTAAGATTAATGTTCCTAACTAATATATCGATATCTGGTTTATTTGGATCTACTGAATAATTAGACCATAATGATATGCCAGCAAAGTTTTCAAGCTGCCAATTAACTCGAATCGCTTTAAGATCATCTGAAACATATAATTTACCTTTGAAAACTCCATTTTTCGATGAAAATAAGCTGATTTTAACGAAAGAACAAGACATATTCATTTTTCTATTAAAATATGCTGCAATTCGATCAGAAGCTACATCTATATCCATAGCTTTAGCTTCTAGTAATATATCCCTGAACAATGACATGATTATACCTTCAAAAATAGAGTTTTTTCATCATTTCGTCGATTAGTCAAACCCGTAACAACTTTACCCTGACACTTATTCCATTTCAAAAATTCTGAACTAGCTCCATTAAAATCTGAATTGTTAACTTTTTTTAACAATGTAGATTTAATGAAGTTACCAAGACCGACATTATAAGAAAAACATACTAATGCATCAAATTGGTTCTGATTCAATTTAGATTTAATATATGGTATCATTCGAGTAGCAAAATCATTCACTATTACAGATAACATCTCACTAGCAGTAGATTCTGTTATCATTTGATCTTGCATAGAAACTTTCTTACCATCTAGATAAAAAGTACTGCCATAACCTATAGTAGGTACATCTTTTTTTCCATTATAGACAGTTTGATATGGTTTTGCTCGGAATCCTTCCCATTTTTTAATAAGATTAACACAATTAATGCTAGGTATCATATATGCTTATATATTAAAATGAGACCGTTTAATGTCTCATTTAGTTCACGATGAAATATATTTTTCTTGTTCCGATTTTATATTCTTTTTAATATCTAATAACAGATCTTTTCCAAAGAAATAATCGAAGGGTTTTAGTTCTATGAGCTTCAACAAATCAAAAAACACATTTCTCAAATATAAACTCTCCTCATAAAGCATGAATTTTTCGATCAATGGTATTGCATTTGACATCATTGCGCTTTCTGTACATAACATACCGATATGATCTATTTGATCTTCTGTATAAGTAATAGCTTTTTCAAGATCTTCATAAGGCTTATTTTTATCGCGGAATCTAACACAGTATTTAAACATATTACTCAGATCACCTGGCAATAAACGAGTAACATTTATTACTTCGATACGTGACGGATGATTAGTATAATGTTTTGGATGTTTAACATCATTAATATCCATAGATTTATCCTAAAAGTAATCCTACGATACGAGGAGAAAGTTTCTTATCGACATCATCAGCATATAATACTTTTACATTGATGTCGATTAATTCCATCTTCTTAGGTTCAAGTTCTTTAACCTTATTATTATATGTTTCAATCTCAGTTTTATACATTTTATCAAGATTTTCACCTTCTTTTCTGAATTCGACGATGTTTTCTTGAATTATGGGTTGACCATTCTGATAAATCATGTCTCCTTTAGCATCTCGATCGGCATATTTTTCGATTAATTTCTTACGTTTTTGATCATATTCTATACCCTTAGCTGTCATAACTGGATTCAACTCAGTCAATAATTGACGATACAAACCATTATACGTTTTTACTAGATGTGCAATAAATCTACTTTGATTTATGCTATATCCTTCATTATTAAATGACTTAATCGCATATTCATATAATTCAATGAATTCAATTTTACTAATCTTCTTTTGAACTGTATCTTGCATTTAATTCTCCTTAGGAATGAAAAAATCACTAGATAAATCTAAATCGTAAAAACCGGTATTGCCACATTTACAGGTATGCTTAACTTTTCCCGTACAACCAAACTTTACTGTTAATAAAAAGTTAACAAATGCTTCATATGTATCCGGATCGAGATTATTCACATATTCATATGATTCGAATAAACCTATTTTCTTCGAATTGATAGTATCAATATGACTCGCTATACTCATCAGAACATAATGTATACCACCAATTACATTCGGATCATTCATCTTCTTTTTAATCTGCAAATCTGTACCAATTGTAGGATATTTAATCGTAATTACATCATTATTAGGCAATTTTACTGACTTTTCGAAGTTGGGATTATAATAATACACCACCAAATCAGACAATTTAACACCTGACCAGGTAGTCATAGTACAAACATCACAATCGAATTTCATCTTAAATTGACTCTTGAATGTATTAAATCTGAGCTTATATAACAACCAAATACGATCACCTAAACAAATCTTAGGATAATCTATACCATGTACACATTCGTTCAAAATGTGATTTATCACATTAGTTTCAGTATCTTTAGTCATAACACTCAAATCTGTTATGTGCTGAATACTCATCTTCCTAATATAAATATCGGTATCATAAAATGATCCCCTACTCGGGAATTCGGATTTATCTAATAATGTAAATCTCGAATCTACTTTCTTCTCGGTCTCTGGTTCTACTATTTTCATATATCAAAATATAATCATCTTTTCATAAACTTTTTCGATATTTCATACACATCAAGATTGAAGAATAGACAAACCTTTTCTATCTTCATACCCCCCTCCTATAGGTTTATACTATATAAAAAAGATTCCTCTTCTCCCTACCCAACTATAATGTAACAATCAAGAAATATGTGGACTTTTTATGACTTGAAAATCACTTGGTTACCTACTTAGAGTAATGACGGATAGGTTTTAATGAAATGTTAAAATAAGTTTACAATTAGAAATTCAATTTTATTCCGGAAATATGTCTGAAATTGATTCAAAAGAAATATTATTCATGGCTTAATATGATTATAATCATATACCATGTTAATTTAATTTTAAGGTGTTTTTAAGACAGTATTTGCATAATACCTTAATGACTATACGTTTAGTTAAAATACTGTCTAAAATGGGTGTTAAAATTAAAAATAGAGCTATGTTTTTAATTTAATATAAACGTATGTATAATGACGTATTTTTAATTAACTAGTAACTATATCATAAAAACTATCTTACGGCCTTTAATAGGCGTTAAAATGAAAATTACGAATGATATTGAAGTTTGATCGAACTAAATATATAAGAGTATGAATATAAGCAAAATATATGAAGATTTAGCCAATCAAATAGATCAAATTTTGAAAAAGCCCGAAGAGCCCAAAGAAAAAGTTGATACACCCGAGAAAGAGACTAATATAGAATTGCCAACACAAAAAGTGAGTGTTGATGCAAGTAAAGTGAAAGATTTGATTAAACCTCAAGTAGAGATAGCTAATTCTGTTGTTTCAGCTGTTACTACTATTTTCGATAATTCTTGTAATCAAAACTCATTATATAAGACAGTTGCCGAACAGATTTCCAATTTAGAAAAGACTATTCGTGGGGCTTGTGAACAAGTAGTTGCTATAGTAGGACAATCTGGTTTCAATACAGCAGATGTTAACAGGTGCAGTCCTAAAGCTTATAACATTATCGCTAACAATGACTCACGAGATCGTTCTTTGATTGATTTAGCTGCTGCAATAATAGTTTTTAACAATTCTTTGAGATAATGTCGTTAAAACCCATCACGATAACGGTATCGGACAATACCACACCTCCGATCTTAGATAAAATAAACAACAATAAGTTATTCAATTTATCTTTATGTGATGTTTATAGTTCGGCGACTTATTATAAAAAGTTCTTATCTAGTGTAAATAAAAAGAAACCCACTATTTCGGGATTATTGAATGATGTTCCAAGCATAGGTCTAAATACAGATTTCGAAGAATGTAAAGGTGCTAAAACTCTCGGCGAATTCATCGCCGGAAGTACACAGTTTGATACTAAAAAACTTGGTGGGGGAGAAGTTTTAGCTTGGTTAGCCGATCCTAAACAATATATTCATCCCATTTTAACAGATGCTTATACACAGTATATCGCTAAATCTACTTCTCGTATATCTTATACTCTGGAATGGCGTGTATATACAGGTCATTCGGAATTTGGAACTTCCGATCCTTATTACATTATGAGATTTCTAGCTTGTGCTACTGCACCGTTTGAGAGTTTCGATCCTCTCAATGATATGTTAGTAAACTCAAAATCTGGTGTAAAAGAGATAAAAAATGAACTAGGTTCTATAGGGGATTCGATTACATCGGGTAATTTTACTACTCGTATAGGTGATATGTTAGATAAGACAGCTAACTTAGCTAAAGCCGAAGGCAATGTTTTGAAAACATTGCCTATGTCTGTTTATGATGGGTCCCAGTATCTAGTTCATGATGATAACGAAAAATATGATAAAAATTATGCTAATACCGAAAAAGAAGCTAATTCTGCTAATGCTGGAGTTAAACAGATGATTATAGATATGGCTAGCGATCTAAGTTTAGATGATGATATAGCATTTCACAGTCAACTTCGTAGAGCACAGGTTACTTTCAGATTATATATGCCATGTATATTTAAGAATAGCAATGTGTTAGAGTGGTATATCTCGGATTGGTCTGCTACTCCGTCAAGTCAATTCAAATTGGATAAAAATGGTTATCCCATTCCGATATATTTCGATTTCTCAGCAAATCTGAAGACTACTACTGTACCTGGGCCAATGATGATTAGTAAAGCTATAAATGGTTCTGCTTTGAATATCGATCATAAAGATGATGCAAGTTATTCGGATAATGCTAAAATGTTCGGCGATTATGTCACTAATGGCGTTAAAGATGAGGTGTCATATTTGAAAGATGGTCTTAATATGACATCGGATTATGTGAAAAAAGGTTTTAATTAAGGTTGCCGAATTTCAAAATAATTATTATATTATAAATATAATCCAATTCTGGATTAAAATTACAGGAAGGTTCATGATGAAATTCAAGAAGCTCGATATCGTTAAGGACAAGATCACAGGTGTATATTATATCGTGGTCACGGGAAAAATCTATACTTATAAGAATGGGTATAAGCAGATCTACCTAGCTAAAGTGAATGAAAATAAGCATATAAAGCTTTCGCCAAATAAGCTCCGTCATATTAGTAATCCCGGTGATAACCTGTTTATGGGGAAGGATGGCTTTATTTTCAATTATTTTATTGAGAAGATGATTCCCTTCGCTTATAAGACCAATTCGAATGAAAAGCCTAAGCCAATCAAGAAAGATCAGATTTTGTCAATTTTGGCTTAATTTAGTCATCAAATCTAAGATTTCTTTCAAACGATCCAATATGTATGGATCGTTTTTGTATAAGTTGTATAAGAAATGTATAACTTCATGTGAATTACGATTTAGTGGCATAAAATGAGATAAATTATCTAATTTACCATAATTAGCAGGTCTCAAATCTAAATGATGACAGTTGAAATCATCTGTTAATCTCATTTTAGTCAAATAATCCAGATTATCTTTAGCCAACAAATCTTTTTTGAGTTTTTTCCAAGCTTTAGTGCTTCTAACTTTAGCTTTATCGGCTTGATTTAGATGCTTGTGTAATTGCATTCATACATATCTATATGGAACAAGGATCGTGGGTAGATATAGGATATAATCCGGAAGAACATAACTATTGGAGAGCTACATTAAACTCTGAAAATGGTGGTTATCCAAAAAACTATTTTTTTGCTGATACTTTGAGGGGTATAATCTTAGCTTTTGGTAATTATTTTGGGGATCTTCATGTATTAAGGTATGATGAAAAGGGCTATCCTAGAAAAGATATAATTGTTCCAGTAAAATTCGGTCCAAGAGCAAAATCTCATGATCCGAGAGTTGAAAGTGAATCGGGAAAAGATTATTATGTCAGTCAACCTAACTTGACTTATAAGATCAGTTCTATGCAATTCGATCCTAATAGGGCAGCTGCTCAAACGTACACCAGAACATTCTATACTGATTATTTACTGAATAAAGGTGTAAATGATGAAACTGTGGAATTATTATTCGAAAACCTACATCCCGTACCATATAACATTGGTTTTGAAGTGCAGGTTAGTTGTGATAAAATGAGTGATGCTTTACAAGTAATCGAACAAATAGGTGTAAAATTTAATCCCGAATCGTTCTTATACACTAAGGAATTCTGGTTTTTAAATGTAGAACGAGATCTCAGATTCAAAATGGACTCAATAAATCTACAAACCGAAGATACATTAGTCGAAGAAGCTAAACGTGAAATAACAGTTAATTGCAATTTTGCAGTAGAAGCTAATCTTTATAAAAAGATAGAAAATTGTGCATTGATAACTGAAATCATCACTAAAGTATATAATACAAAAATCGATGATCTCCATTTATTGAAGACCATCGATATTAAAGCTAACGACCTATAATTATTCTGTAAGTGATAGAGCGATATTCAGTTCAAAACCATCCGAATTATCTTTTTTAGCTAAAATAGCAGGATTTTCTAGGAAACAAAGAGAATAATCATAATTAGGCAAACTACTGAAACATTCTGTAGAAGTAACATAATCACGAGATTCTTTTACAGGATTAGCTAAATCATAAGTATATTCTCCCTTTGTCGCATTGATAGTATCATATACCGTAACATTTACCTTATCATTTACAAGATGGAATCTGATGAAATTAGCATGAATTGTATTAATACACTGTTTCATGTATTGTAGATCGGAAAGATTCAACTTCAATGCTGAAATAAACGGAATGGCATTTAGATCTACTAACTTTACATCTCTGATAGCACCGGGATTAGCCATTCTTTCGGTAACATGACGATCCCCTACTTGAATATGGATATTATCAGAATCTATTCCGATTTGAGGTTGAATATCTTGTCCAGCTTTAGTTAAGTTATAAAGATCGAAGAACTTCGTAAAACTTAAGAAGTTTATTTCTTCGGGAAGATTGAAATTTTCAAGTTTAGTTTTTAATGAATAAGAGATACTACGGTCATTTGTCTCATTATTAACGACCACATCAGCACCTTCTTTTTTTATCTTTACACTATCCGTAATTGGTACAAGTGTACGCAAAATATGCAAAAACTTCTCATTATAATTAAAATTCTTCATTATTTTTCATCCTTTTTATCAGTTAATTTTACACTATATAAAGTATATTCTTTCTTGCCATCTTCATTTTCAGATCTCTGATTCAAATAGATCAAAGCGAAATTAATATCGTTAGGCGTTGCAGATTTTGTGAATTTAAATGTGTAATCTTTAACACTAGATCCATCTTTAAGTTCTTTACACTTGATTTTAACACTATCCATTTTAACATCTATTACTACAGTATCAAAAGTCATAGCAACATTAATATCCCAGTTACGCAAAGGAATATCCATCATTTCCCAGTCTGGTTGAATAGGATTTATAGTATTTACATCAATCTTATACTCAGATAAAGCCTGAATGAGATTAAAACTTGATGATTCTGTGGTCTTAATGCTGAATTCAGCTATCAAATCTTCATCTTTTGATAACGACACAGCGGTGAGTCTACCGGTAAAATTGAGTTCCATTTATTCCTCGTTTCTTTAAATTTCATCTTATAATATAATAATTTTCTAGTAACATCATTGAGATGTTTCAAAACCACTGAGTAATATCTTGTTCCGCCGGTGGGATGCTTTCTTAAATAACACTGAAAACTATTATATATTTTGAAATATATAGAATAATACTTGTGCATTAAAGTCAAAAAATAGTTAATATCTCTACATTTTTTACATAACTTATGCTTATGATCTAAACTAGCATGACATCTTTGACATTCGAAATGTTGTGGCTCATATTTAGCTCGATATTCTCTCATACTTATGTGATGCTCTTTCAAATGTACACCTAAATTAGCATAGTTTGTAAAAGTTTTTTTACATATTAAACAAGTTAATTTTTGAGTATAATAATCCTGTTTTTTATGTTTTGAACAATCTCTACAAACATATTTGAACCTTTTTCTTCTAACATCATATTCAGTCGGTTTACCGCATATTTTACAAACATGCTCCCACGGTTCAACATAAGTCTTGAAAAAAGTCTCTGGATCTATTTTATGTATTCGTGATACGTGTTTTAATAAATCATTGCACTTTTTTCCGCATATTGGACAACTTTTCATATTTCATCTTATTTATCTTGGTTTGACGATCTATAATTTCGGACTTTGTAAACTGGAATCTACCAACATTAGTCAAATCTTTGGTAAAACAGATCTTATATTCAGCATCTACCGAATAATGATTATATAAAAACCAATATCCCATTAAATATTCGGAGAAATAACCAAAAATTCTTAATGGTAGCTTAGTTTTAGTTTTAGCAAATTCTTCAATTTTCGGAAATAAGTATTCGCAATATTTAGAAATGATCTCTTTTTTAGTGATAAACATATTATTAGCGAAAAATGCTTGACTATGAAACATAGTATTAAAAACCCAGTTTCCAAAATCGGGATCTTTATCTCTAATAAACAAAAGCCATTCGAAAATCCACTGTTTTATTTGTGGATCATTAGGATCACCGCATGGCAAATGTGCTTCTGAACACAAACATGACATGATATTTGGGTACATTTCGTATTGTATAATTAAAATAGCATCACATCCTGACAAAATATGTTCTATTTTCTCTGAATTTAATATTTTATAGCTGTTGAAACCATTTCGAATAGGATCATAAGTTTTATCTATAAAAAAACGACGATAGTGTTCAAGACCAACTATATCATCGTCAACTTCTTTCCAGATATGATGTAAAGTTGATAATTCTGAATAATAATGATTATCCGGATCTTTTTCAGTAGGATAATAATACTCTCTTATGCCACTAACAATAGGGCTTTTAACATCTTTTTCACTAGCACTAACTAAAATTTTCATTAGTTTAATATCCTTTATCAAGTATGTATTAAAATATGTGGAATTACAGTATCTAATATAGACTTATCTTCACCATTCCCAGTCAAGGATTTCCGAGAATTTTTTATCTGATTCGGCCCTATTTATTCGTTGTTCCAGTTCTTCCTTGCTGAACTTAGTAAGCATCAAATCTTTTAATGAATCTGCTGATGCATAAATCTTACTGGCTTCTTCAATTGTAAGTTCTGCCATTTTTAATTCCTTTATCAAGTGTATCGAAATAAGTAAAATTATAGTATAAAATATATACTGTTCTTTAAAAAATCAAGTCAATGTATCTCGTTGAGGAACTGGTCTAACATCTATTAATTCTAACCTACGTTCAACATAATTTTTCATAAGTTGTTGAACATAAGAATATTGCAAATTGTACTCATCTTCGAAAATATTCCATATCCGCTCAGAAGATGCCCAAAAATGCTTGTATTTTCCAGTGAACATAATATCAAACAGCCATTTATCATCAATATTTCGTAGTTGTATCCTATTAGTAGGAAGTTTGCTTATATTTCCATTATCTGCAAAAAATACTGTTTTCGTACATAGTCCAAGTAGTTCCATGAATTTTTTGTCGAATTCGGATTGACTTACTTCCAGTTCTTCTTTTGTAAACTTAGTAAGCATCAACTCTTTCATTGAATCCGAATAGTTATAGATCTTTCTAGCTTCAGAAATATTCAATTCTGCCATTTTTAACTCCTAGATCTGCTGGTTTTAATCTATGTAGCAATCAAAAAATTTCCCATTAATTCCCAACTTATGCATCAATTCGGGTATACTGCTATTAATATTATCAAAATTTACTATATACTCTGTACTCTTAGCTGAATCTAAAATTGGAAGTCCATTATGATCAATTCCTATTATTTTATCTGGTTCAAGGTTAGACTGTAGCATAACCCAGACAGATATAGACTTTTTAAATACATAAGCATTTACTTTTACATCAGATTTTAGTATGTGAATAGCAGGTAATTTCCATTTATGGATAACCCTGCCAGACATATCATTATTATACCAAGATCTATTTAAAAAGAAGTCACCCGAATTATTCATTTTTGTAGATAAGGCTAGATCTACTGCTTTGGGAACTATTATATAGTTATCTAATATCTGGCCAGATTCCATAATAGCTTGGCCATGAGAATTTGTTCCTATGCAGTTAGCTAAATGTTGCTCCCCACAGTCATATACTGAAATAGCATGGAACGGAAGATGAACATTAAGATGATTATGATTAGTCATAATTGAGTTTAGCTTATATTCACCGGATATTTCAACAGTTTCAGTTAAAAACCCTAGTTCTAATAGATTCAGATTGTTCATTTTTTATAATTATCCTTTTTTATGCTCACCAACAACAAAAAGAGAGTGGGGATTTTCTCTCAAATAGATAAATTAGTATTCACAAAGAAAATTAATCCTATAATTCAAATCAGATTTTAATCGAAGATGCAGCTACACCTTTCCATAATGGTGTAACATCAGTAAATTCGAACTTAATCTTCATCTGATTCTTCATAAGTCTTTGAATCCCATCATCTTGTAATGAAAACTCATCTGCTAAAATAAGCCATATCCTATTATAAGATGCCCAGAAATGCTTATTTTCTCCTGCAAACTGAATATCAAAAAGCCATTCGTTATCAATATTTCGGAGTTCTATCCTATTAGTAGGAAGTGTGCTAGGAAATCCTTCTTCGGTAAGGAATCCAGTTTTCATACATTTCCCTAGGAGTTCGAGGAATTTTTTATCGAATTCGGCTTGACTTACTTCATGATGTTCCAGTTCTTCCTTGCTGAATTTGCTTAACATCAAATCTTTCAATGAATCTGATTCGGAATAGATCTTTCTAGCTTCTTCAAGTGTAAGTTCTGCCATTTTAACCTCTTTTTGCTAAATATAGATTATTTTTCTTTGCCTGTAAATGATTATCTTGCTAATTTATAAATTAGCACGGAAATCGTTATATTTATCCAATGTAAACACCGAAGAATCGAAAATTTTAATTTTTTGATGATCTAACCATAATGTCAATAATAAAAGTTCGGCTAAATGTCCTATTGCTCTTTTAGGCATAGTATTAATATCGAATTTTTTAATGAAGATATCTAACATTGGAAATAACCAATCCGCATAAGCATTACAAATATCTCTACTAGAAATGATCATATTATGTTGCCAATGAGACCTAGAATTCAATATATCTTTCATTTCGCTATAATATTCGGGATATTGATATTTTATGGTGAAAATCATTCTATCAGTTTCTTTAGCCAAAGAACCACAACCAAAACCCTGAACTAATCTTTCGTAAATAGTACGATGATCATAATAAGCATTAGATAATGTATTATGACAAATAACATCGTTTTTAATCAAAATTTCACCTGTTTCTTCAGTTTTAAGTCTAAATGTTCTTTTATATTGTTCTAAGCCCAAATATTGATTTTTTTCATGTTTTACCATATAATAAAAAGCAGTCAATTCACAATAATAACGATTATCCGGATCTTTTTCACCCGGATAATAATACTCTCTAATGCCATTTACAATAGGACTTTTAATATCCTTTTCACTAGCACTAACTAAAATCTTCATCTATTTAGCCTTCCTTACGATAAATTAGAAAATATATAACAATATGATCGATAAAATTGTTTGTTGCATGACATCATGGCGTAAAAGAATCAAAAATGTGTCAAAAATGGTAGATTTAATAAAAAATCAGACTTTAGTGCCAGATAATTTTTATTTAACATTGTCAAGTGATGAATTTCCAAGTAAAAATGACGATTTACCTAAAGATTTAGTAGATAAAATCGATGATTGGTTCAAAATAAACTGGGTTAAAGAAAATTCTAAAACTATGAAAAAAGTATTTCCTATTTTGCAATTTCTAAATCCTGATGATATCATCATTTATTTGGATGATGATATGCTTAAAATGCCGAAGGATTTATTAGAAAAAAGAATAGTAGAATTTTCGAAGTATAATAAAATGTGTGGTATTACTGAAAATGGAATAGATCACTTGACAATTAACGGAAAAACGTCATTATATAGCTCGGGTTGTGCTGGTGTAGTATCTAAAAAAATGCTAAATGGGTGGGAAAAGTTTATGACACCGGAACTTTTTTCAGATAATCAAGATGATCAAGCCTATACCAATATACTGTTATTAAATGGATATATTTTCAGAATCCCCTCTTATAATAAACCGGGTTGTTTTAATGCTATAAACTATATTGTCCCTGATAATGTGGCTTTATCATTAAACAGAGGTTACAATATTTTAGCAGGTAAAATATTATATGCTAATAGAGTAAAGCAAGTTAAAAATGATTGGAATACCACTACCTGGTGATATTATGATAGATCCTTACAATAGTTAATAGTTTTATCTATTCTATTAGTGTGATAATTTTCTATTTGATAAGATCTGGCAAACCAAGTATGATAAGCAATAATGTTTTTATTGAAATCATATAATTTCGTAGTAGCACCATCATTATCTACTTCAGGTGCATCATCAGCTTTCAATTTAGCAAATTTTATACCTTTATTAAAAAAATAAGCAAAAAATGAATAATATGGTTCATTATAGCCCTGTAATACTGAAAATGGTGTCATTTTATCATTTTTAACAATATTAATTCTAGTATAATCTTTTGTAATTGTTTTAATAGCTTGTGGGTTTATATGTTTATCTATATTTTCATCACGTATCGTATCTTTTTTATAAACTTTTCGTAATTTAGTTAAATCGAAAATAACGAAAAACAGATTAGGATAATTAGGGTTACTATTACGATGTGATATTTCACCACCATCGGGCATACCACAAATACCATATTCGGAATTTTTAATATAATTGATCAACGAAATCATATTCGGAATATCAGTAACGAAACAATCTACGTCGATATAGCATAATAAATCTATACTATCTTCGTTTAAATAATATGGTATTATTTTTTCTAACATATCTCGGCCATAACCATATTCTTTACATGTAAAAGCATTGAATTTTATATTTCTTTCCTTATAACAATCCACAAATTTAATAAAAAGTTGATTGTTACTATAATTAGTTATGAATGCTATAGTATTAAGAGTTTTTCCATTATAATAATTAAAAGAATCTTTTACATCTTTACCGGTTATTTCTTTAACACGTTTGGATATTATTTCTATAGTTACATCTGCTTCAGGATAAATTTTCAATGTATGTGCTGAAAATACTTCATTATATGTGTATTTAGTGATCAATTCTTGAACCGGATATTTATCGACTTTTTGAGGAATATAACCATTTAACCATGATAATACTGTATAAATTATATCATCATTATATAAAGCTATAACTTCTGTATTTATAAACTCTTTATAATGATTTAACATTTTCTTTTTGAATACACCGCCAGCACCAAATATGCCATTAACACCCCAATTATTATAAGTACAGGGATCAAATATATTTGTGCCGGTCAAAGGTTGATTACAAATAAAAAAGCTTTTTAATCTCGATTCGATATAATCTGTGGGGTATAAAATGTCATCATCTACAGTTAAAAATATATCATCCGAGTTATAAAGATCTAATATGGGAAATACCTTTTTTAATGTTTTCTGATTATCTTTTACCCAAAAAACTTCAAAATTGTTATATTTTTCTTGAAATTTGATTAAAAACTCAGGCAATTCTCTATTATTAAATTCTAATTCGGACAGTGTTAAGTAAATTTTATCAGCTTTAATGGTATTGTTTAATAATTGAAGTATACATTTTTCTGTGTTTTTTATTCTTTTCGGCCATGATGTCATGGCTACTATTATTTTAGAATTGTCAATCATAGTTTTATTTATTATATAAATTGATGGGCTAAATTCATAGCATTTTCTATGGCTTTGTCCATATCAAGATAAGAATAAGTACCAAGTCTACCACAAGGTATAACGTTTCGGGGAAGACTATTTACCATACTAGCATATAATGCTCTAGACTGTTCATTAGAAATCGGATAATAAGGTTCGGATCCATTAAGTATAGGAGTTTCCGTAGTTACATAAGTATAATTTCGATCCATTTTTTCAGAATTAAAAAACTTATGCTCAATAGTTCTAGTATATGGTCTATTATCTGTATAATTTACGACGGCATTACCTTGATGATTATCTTCATAATAGCGATTAATCTTGAAATCTAGATATCTATATGGCAAACGACCTAGTTTATATCCGAAAAAGGCATCTAAACTACCAGAATAGAAGATTAAATCGTAATTTCTGATATATTCATCACGTTTTTTCAAAAAATCGGTTCCTAATCTAATAGAAGCACAACTAAACATATTTTGAATCATATTGGTATAACCATGTATAGGTATACCTTGATACTTAGAATTAAAATAGTTATTATCGTAAGTAAAACGTAATGGAATGCGAGAAATTATCGAACTATCTAGATTTTTACAATCTGTCTGCCATTGTTTTTCAGTATAATGTTTAATTAATTTTTCATAAATAGTAGTTCCGACCATCAATATTGCTTTTTCTTCGAGATCTTTAGGGTTTTCTGGATCTATACCAGACTCATTTATTTCGGATTTTATGATCTTTTTAACTTCTTTAGGTGTATAAACATGAAAAATCTGAGCAAAAGTGTTCATGTTAAATGGTAGATTATACAAACTATCATGATTGATAGCAACAGGAGAATTTACAAAATTATTGAATTCGGCATATTCGTTTACAAAAGACCACACTATTTCGATACTAGTATGGAAAATATGAGCGCCATATTCGTGAATTGTTATGCCTTCTTTATTCGAAGTATAACAATTTCCACCTATTTGATCTCTTTTTTCAATAACATCTATTTGATTATTACTATGCAGTTTAGAATATAATGTAGCATTAAATATGCCACTACCTACTAATAATATCTTCATTTATCGCCAGAAGATTTTTTAGTATTTTCATCTTGTTTAGCTAAAATTTCTTCTATATGTTTAATTCTAGCTTCTAAACCAATCAAAATGTTCTTGATATCGTTAATTTCATTCATAAGTTAACATCGCCTCTTTGATTATTTTTTCAACTTTTTCAACATCGTTGGTATTAAATTTAGTATGTACGAAAATAGGACATACAAAACCATTTTTATTCCATACCAAAATCATGTTATGCATACAAAAAATGGAAATAAATTGGTTCTTGTATTTAAGACCACATTTTTTCTTTTCCAGCTTCAAATCATGTCTGACTCTGTTAAAAATAGCATAGTTGATCATTTTATCACCTTTTTAATAGTATTTGATGCCGGTGTCCAATCGGGTTCAATACCATTATCGAAAATGAAATCTGGTTTTGTACCAGCCTGTTCATAATTCAACATTAATTCATCAGAATCTCCCAAACCAATAATATGGAAAATCTCCCCAACTTGTTCAGGGAAGGAGATCAATACTACTTGAGGAATAATCTTACTTACATTAGTATTAATATCATAAGTTTGAAAAATAATCTCATTCTCATCTTTAATACCAGCAAGCATAAGAGCTTTCTTAAAATCTTTATATTTCATATTTTTAATATAGATTTTTTAGTCAATCTATTTATCGTAAAACATTCAAGCATAACAGCTATAAGGACCTGAAAAAATATCTGCTGTTTTATGTTTTAAAAAGTAATCTGCTTTATTTTTGTCGGGATGTTTGCTAAGCCAGTCCCACAGTTTATAATGCAGATCATAACGGAAGTGAATATCTTCTATCCTATTCAACTGTTTATTAGTAAGTTTCATTTTAGATTCCTTTTAATCTGTTTATAAATCTAATCGAATTGATCTGTAATAAGTTCAACACTAGTATTAAGATCGATTAAATGATCTGCTGAATCCCCAATAATCCAAATACGTATACTAGTAGGTATTAAATCAAACATATATGTTTTAGTTTCGGTATAAACCCAGAATGTATCCACTATGATAAACAGTATCTTTTACGATCCGAGTTATACCAGTGACATTGCCAAGATCTAAGTTTTTGGTTCCATAACTGATAATCATGATAAAAACCAGGTTAGAATGCAGCAAGCATATCCCATTACAATACCAGCGAGAATAATGCCTAGTCTAATTGAATAATACTTAATTTTGTTCATGCTTATAATATAAGTAAAATAAATTAATATCGTAAAGGGTTAAACATTTTTTAAGAAAGAAAATGTAAAATATAGATAAAATTGTTAATCCATTTAAATTACAAATTATCCAAACTACTATTAGTTTATAATATTCTGTCATAAGTTACGTTTTATTCCACGTAATGAAATAATAATGAATAAACATATAATAAAAATAATTCCTATAACGGAAACAATTATAGTTACTATCCATAGAATAAACATAAAAGCTAAGATATGAATTAGTGTTTATCTTCTACAAAAGCTAAAACGCGTTCAAGTTGATCTAAAAATTGAGAAAAATCGGAATCAGATTCAAATTCCGCTGCTAAATAAGCAGTAAGAAGTTTCTTAATCTCGTATTTCATATTTTTATTTTCTAATTCTGCTGAGTCTTTCATATAAGAAAGCCGCTTAAGTTTCTAAATGGGAAAAATTACAAAAAATCCCGGGATTTCCGGGATAAAAGTTTAGAAAATCTTTACCAAATCCTTTAGAGTATGTGGTGTATTGTCATCTCCGAAGAAATACTTATTTTTACCCTCAGACTTGATGGTCTTATTCTGAAATTTCAGAATCCCATTCTGAATGCTAAAATCGCAATTAAGCACCGGAGTAACCATTGCCGACATAACACGGCGACGAAGTGCACGAGCCTTACGATTCATAATCTTTACATCAGAACTAATCTTTTCACTCATATTTAATCCTTGATGCATTAAGCATCGTTATGATGGAAAATCCCATCTAATTAATAATATACCAAAATATCTCGTATTTCTCAATAGACTAATTGACAATTACAGAAGATTTTTACAGTTAAACATATATACCATAGTACATAACTATGTAGATTTCTTATCACACTGAATCTTTATATTGCTGTAATGCCTGCTGTGCTATTTCAAGCGTTAGCGGAATATCTGTGCTATCAGAAATAAACCTAGCCAATGACGTTCGACCATGTGATTTGTACCATGACAAAACAATCCAACCCGTGTATTCATCTATTGCGCTAAACCAAACTACGCTAATTGAGCTCTCTTCCTATTTATTAATATTAATAGCTTCTAATCTTTTTTCTCCATATTCAGAAAAATATTTTTTAACAATACTAATTAAACTTTCTGGCGTGTCTCTTTATTTTAATTTTTTGTTTATGTTTTATCTTTATCTATCTTATTTAATTTATACTGTTCCATTATTCTATTTTTAGCAATTTCAAAATAATTATCATCTTTTTCAATTCCGATAAAATCTCG
>Ga0172381_10000084_pt1 | contig 100135 bp, 98 predicted proteins | sample Leawel6488metaG_FD_119754 | JGI IMG/M metagenome (GOLD analysis project Ga0172381, IMG submission 119754) | Leachate microbial communities from a municipal landfill in Southern Ontario, Canada - Leachate well 64-88 metaG | ecosystem: Engineered > Solid waste > Landfill > Unclassified | place...
ATTGGCCGAGAATGTAGATAGCCTGAGCCGCTGGAAGCGAAGGACTATCGGTCCCGAAGGAAATGATTACGAGCTATATCTACGTCCCTGAGGAATTAGTAACTGCTTATTTCTCTTCTGTCTTTCCTGATCCAGCTATTTTATAGTACAACTCATAAACCCAACACCCCATGCAAAATTCAAAAGCAAATTCCAAAAAAGCAAAAAGCGTCAAAATCGCAGCAAAAGTGTCGCTCGATCTCGGGTGGCCTCCGGCATACAAAACGGAAATAATTATGGCAAAAGCCAGCCCGACCTTGGCGGCAAAAAGCTTCGGCGGGGCAAATATCCATCGCGGCTCTTCTTCAAACAAATCAAGTAGCCAAGCATTCAGGCGGCTAATCGGCGAGTATCGCGGATGAAAAACAGCCTTGATAAAAAAATCAACCAGCAGGATATAGCAAACCCAGCCGTAAGGCGTCAGAATATAAATCAAACCCAAAACAAAAACCACCAAAGCATTCAACCGCGCAACCCTGGCATTCACCTTATTTTCAGGACAACTACACTCCATAGCTCTATTATACTACTTTTTGCATTATACAACTCACCCCGTGTCATCCCCAACCACGTCCGTGTCGTCCTGAACAGCACCTGTGTCATCCTGAACTGGCACTACTGTGTCATCCCGTACGCTATCGTCATCCTGAACTTGTTTCAGGATCTAGATTCAGACTTTATCTCAGGATCTCCACCCAAATCCTTAAACTCCGGATTAACTTGTTTTATTAGATTAATCTTCCACTCTCTATGCCAATTTTTTAATTGTTTTTCACGTACGATCGCTTTCTCTACATCAGAGCATTCTTCAAAATAAATCAGCTTGTTTAGTTTGTATCTTTTGACAAATCCTTTAGGTTCCAGTTTGTGTTCATAGATCCTTCGTTCGAGATCGTTGGTAACTCCGATATAAAATACTGAATTTTTAAAATTAGTAAGAATGTAGATGTAATATGATCTCATAGATGCTGAAATAAATTCAGCATGACAGCAAGATAATTATTGCTCGATCTCAAATAATTCGTCAAAAGTTTTTCGTTTTTTCGAAAGTAACTTACCCGCATCATAGCCAAGCGGCATCACCGCATAAACTTTTTCGCTATCACCGAGGTTAAAGATTTCTTCGACGTTTCTATGCCCCATCGTCCCGACCCAACACGAGCCAATTTCTTTTTCGGCCGCCGCGAGTTGCAAGTGGTCAAGAGCGATCGCAACGTCGGTCACGTTATATTTGTTTTGAAGATCAGTCCCGATCGCGACGACAACCGCCGGGGCTTTTTCAACAAACAGGCTATCGCACGCCTTGGCGATTTCGGCGATTTTCTCCTTATTTTTTTCAATAATAAAACGATAGGCTTGCGAATTAAAAGCGCTCGGGGCAAACTGGGTCGCCTCGAGAATATATTTAAGATCCTCTTCGGGAATTTCCTGATCGGCAAAAACCCGAACCGCGTGTCTTTTTTTAACCAGCTCTAAAAAATCCATGGCTTGATTCTACCTTTTTTTGAATTTTCTTCAACATAAATGCAAACGGGGCCGCCACGTTTCCGAGTTGTGAAACCCGGATATACGTGGCGGCCCCGTTGAGAGGAAGACTCGCGCCTTAGCGCTCGTCTTCCCGAGCATGATCATCGGCAAGTTCCTCCTGGTGGACAAGCTGGAGCACTTCAAGCGGGTTAAGCCCGCTTATTGCTTCAAAGACCCTGAATACCACTATCGGGTTACAGCGACCGATCGCCACAACCGCGGCCTTCATCGCCGAAGTCATGGGCGACCTCTTGCTAGCAGGTGGCGCTGGAGCTGCAGCTGGAGTCGTCGCAGTTGCCGTCGGAGGTGGAGGCGGGGGCGGGAGAGATGTTGGTTGCGGTTCAAGATCGCCATACAGCTTCCGAGCACTGTCCTCGGAAAGCCCAGTAATCCTGGCAATCGTGGTGATGATCAGGTCCGTATTGTCCTCGCACCCAGGCGTCGCCTTGATGTGCGAGAGACAGTAGCCGACAGTGACTGGTTCATGCAACTCGATTCCGAGCAGAGCAAGCATCTCCATTAGCTCGGGATGATCGGTTGCGAGCGAGATCATCACTTCTTCGATCTGGTCTGCCGCAAACCCCTCACTCCGACCTGCGCCGCCGGATTCCGAGGATGCCTCGGGAATCACACCGCAGACCGGTACCGGATTCTCAAGATCAACTCCGAGGTTCGGCCCGGAGGCAGGCATAGTGAGCTGGCCCTTCGTGATTAGTCTGGCGACCTCTCCGAGATGGGCCCATCTTTCTTTCTGCGGATTTGTCGGATCCTGCAGATCCGCTACCCCCGCCTTTCGCACCACCGAGAGATGAACTCCAACCGCAGCTGCGGTTACCCCACCAAGCAGGAGTCCTATCGCCAGGTGAGGAAAACCGATGGAATGAAATCGAGCCGCATACACTTCGCACGACTCGTCATGCAAAGGTTGGGTAGCCGGGTTTCGGTCGCAGACCACCTGATTCGCCGGTGTCTTCCACCAGCCCCTGCCGCTCTGCGTCCTCCCCTTGACCAGAAAGACGATCCCCTCTTCGTTGCCCTCGCCGTCGCCAACCCCCACTCTTTCACCATCGACCTCCTCGGGCGGAGATGGATGAGCAGCAAGGGGCTCGAGAGCGTCGAAGATTGCCGTGAACTGCCTTGGCAGCCTCACGGCCTCGGTAAATCCCTTGTACGCCATGTCGGCATCTGCGCCATTGGTTTTGAGTTGGCGCAGAACATACTCGACAGTGGCATCCTCGGGGGGTGGCGGGTCACAGAGGGCGATCGACTCCGCGAAACTCGGGTGAGATGAAGCCAATCCTCCGAGAAATGCGTCGATCTGCCCTTCGTCTAGTTCCTCTGGCAGGATCATCCCCTTCATCCGTGCCGAGTAGACCCTGCAGACGTCACCGGCAAGGAACGCTTCGTAGGCTTCTTGCATCTCCTCGGGAAGTCCCTCGAGAGAGAACCCGTCCGACGGCGTCAAACCAGCCTTCTCGAGGTAGGTCAGACCTGCAACGATCAGGGCCGAGATCGGCGCGTTGAGAACGCCGGAGAGCCGAGTCAGCTCCTCGGAGGAGCAGGTACCGGCGAGAGTTGTTTGGACAGTATCAGCGATCACAGCCCAGACTGAAGAACCGGCCTTCATCCCGTCCACCGGGTTCCCGGGGAAGATCTCGGGAAAGTGTATCGGATCGAACTTGAAGTTCAACCCGACCACCCGAGCAGCCCTTTGCTCTTCTGCCCTGCGCTTTTTCTCGCTAGAGAGTCCGCGAAGGTGCTTTGTGAGATCGCGAGACTCGAGGTCGAGTGCATTTGCGAGCCGCTCAACCTCATTTAGCCCCTCGCTATCCCTGTTCGACAGAAGTCCAAGGTAGTTGTCGCAACACCGTGTCAGATGCTCGTTCACCGTCTCGTTACCCTGTACACCGAGCACGGCATAGCCGTGACGGACTACCCTCATGATCGGCTCATCGCCGATCCTCTTCATTCTTTCATCGAATTCAGTCACTTCTTCTCCCTCCTCAAGGGAAGCTGGCGCTTGGCGCCAATTTGTTTTGGTAGTTTCGTCAAGCGGCACGCGCCGCTTTTGGCAGTTCTCGCAGACGCCAAGACCAGCGATCATGGCCGAGTATGATACTCTTTTACCACCGACCAGCTGGCATACGCCATACCCCTCATCCCTCTTAAGGGCTATGTAGCACCCGCAAGGAGGGGACTCTGTCGCCACTGGCGCGGGATCGATTAGACCGGTCCAGTCCTGACACCCCTGGCACTTGCCTTCCCCCCTGGCCATTTCCCAATAGCCAATGTGGCCATGCGTTAGGGACTTGAGGCAACATCCGCACTTATGCTGCTCCGTTCTCATGGAGACAAAGGGCGGATAGATCGCCCAATTGCCACAATCCTCAAGCACGGGCATCAGATCTTCCTCCTCTCGGTAGATGTTTTATCGTTCAGCACCATTTCCATTAACTTCGTAAGCACCCCCAGTTCTTCTAGATGCCCCCCAAGCTCACGTCTGGCATTGTAAATCCGGCTCTTGACCGTCCCTTCCGGACAGCCAACGACCGCGGCAACCTCTTTATAGCTCAAGCCGACAAGCTCAAAGAGCACAACGACTTGCCTCAGCTTTGGGCTGAGTTTGTCTAGTGCCCTATGAACATGCCGCTGGAGCTCGGCGGCCTCTATTTCTTGCTCAGGCCGACCTCTCCAACTGCGGTCTTCCCGCTCACGCACCAGCTCTTCCCCTTCGACTTCAAGCGGCGCATCAAGTGAGACAACAACCATACGTTGATGTCTACGCCTAACTGAGTCGATCGCTAGGTTCCTGGCGATTTGAAAAAGCCAGGTTTCGAAGGTTGAGTCCCCTCTAAACGATGGGAGGTGGCGCCAAGCCTTGGTGAATGCGACTTGTGTTATATCCTCAGCTTCTACCGGATCTCGCACCATCCTGGTGATATAGCTGCAAATACGACTTCGGTACATCAGCACCAGCAGGTCAAATGCAAGTCTGCCGCCACTTTGTGCTCGTAGCACTAGATCCGTGACCGAAACTTGCGCGCCGCTATCCGCGGGCATTGGCTCCCCCTCCCTTCTTTTTTTTATCTGGTTGTCAATATACACAAACAACAAGCGATTGCTCGCTTGAGTCATTGCTGAGCAATGACCTTTCGCGAAATGTAGCAAATTTTGCCCTCGAGTACAAGGGTTCGAGTAAAGGTTAATGGCTCAACCTAACCCATACCTGCTTCTTTTGACCATACCGGCCGCTTAACCCTAAACTTAACCTCGCTCCTTACTTGACCCTTGAGTACCTTATAAACCCTGAGCAAGGGATGATTTCGATTCCCTTTTTTTCGAGTTCGTCCAAAATTAAATTAAGTCCGAGCGAGTCCGAGGCGATGTGGCCGGCAATGACAATATTTATATAATGTTTAACGGCTTCAAGCCTGTCTTCATCGCCAACATGCATGGCAACTTCGGTGCCGACGCCATAATGTGCCATCCGCTCGTAAATTTTTTCGCTTCCCTTGCCGTTTGTTCCGCCAGTCATGCCGGAGACAATAATCTTTCCAAGACGCGACCTTTCACTTCCGCAAAAAATCACCGGGCCGGCGCTAAGTTCGGTGGCTTTTTTGTATTCGGGAATTTCTTTAAGAATATCTATAAGATCGCCGACTCTTTTGGGATGCTTTTTTTCAATAAAATCCGTGACAAATTTCCAAACAGCATTATCGGCCGGAGTGTGAATATTTATCATCGAAAAGCCGAGGAGTTTCGCCGCCATTGGCGATTTGTAGTGATTAACCGGCGCGATTCCTTTTGAGACACTTTCGATTTCTTCGCGCAAAATTCCTTCGGCAATATTCTCCGGTACTCCGCCTTGGGCGTAAACCGAAGTTTGAATATCCATAACCTCGTGAAGATCGGCCAGGGCTCGGCCAACCGGATGATGGGCAATTATCAAATCAATTGGCTTACCGGCCCGCTCTAATTCTTTGGCCAGCAAAACCTCGTCGGTACCCATATCAATGCCAACCAAAACTCTTTTTACTTTTTTGTTTTTGTCGCCGCAGTGGAATTTAGAATCGGAGTAAGGATTGGTCAGTTTTTCCCTGTCAAATTCCTTTTTCTTTTTTTCCGGCAACTCGTCGTAGTCTTTTTTGATCAACTTTAAGAATTCCCTAACTTCCTTTTTACCCCGAGGATCGTTAGATATACCCTCTCGTATAGCCAGGTCAAATATCTCTTTTACATTCATTGTGTCTTCTTTCTTATTTATGGTAAAACTCAAAGCGCAAAACTCAAAACGCAAATCGACAACTTAAAAACTTTCAAACTTTGGGAGATGCAGAAAGTTAATCGGTTTTGAGTTGAAGTTTTGACTTTTGACATTTGACTTTTAAGTTTAAGACAAAATCAGATGATTTTGTCTATTATCCCGTACTTTTTCGCTTCTTCAGCGGTCATAAACCGGTCGCGTTCAGTATCGGCCGCCAGTTGTTTTTTGTTTTTATTAGTTTCTGCGGCCAAAATATCATTGAGCCTATCTTTGATTTTGACAATTTCTTCGGCGTGAATCAGTATATCCGTCGCCTGCCCTTCAACTCCTCCGAGCGGCTGGTGAATCATAACCCGCGAATTTTTAAGCGCAAATCTCTTGCCGCGCGCCCCGCCGGCCAAAAGGACTGCGCCGCCGGAGGCGGCTTGACCTACACAAACGGTCGAGACATCGCATTTAATATGTTTGATAGTATCGTAAATCGCAAGCGTCGCAGTTACCGAGCCGCCGGGAGAATTGATGTAAAATTTAATATCTTCCTTGTCAGACTCGGACTGCAAAAACAGAAGCTGGGCAATTATCAAATTGGCAACCGTATCATCAACCGGCCCGCCGAGAAAAATAATTCTCTCTTTGAGCAATCTCGAGTAAATATCATACGCCCTCTCGCCAAATTGTGATTTTTCGATAACAGTTGGAACTAAATAACTCATAAACTCCTTTTTTAGAACACATTTCAAAACCTCATTCCGGCTCTGCAAGAGCCAACTTTCGACTGCGATCCTTCGCTTCGGTTTCAAGATATCCAGATATCTTTCAACCTCCAGCTCGGATCTCGCCAGAAACTTGACTCTTTCGGCTCGAAAGCAGGTTTTGAAATGTGTTCTTGTGGTTCGATTTAACCACTCTCGGGCAAAATAGTCAAGTGCGCTTTACAATAAGTAAATATTGCTGGAAATAATTTTGAGGGGCGTTTCGCAAACTTTACAATAAAACGAAAAGGCAGCCTGCCTTGCGGGAGGCTGCCAACAAACAGCCATGAGAGAGACGAAAACTCATCTTGCTGAAAGCGATAAGCTGCTCCTAATTATCGGGCAATTTAAAAATAAATCAACTATAATAGAGCTATGTTTACTTTCTTTTTCACCTCCATCGACAATGCCCAAACTATGCAGTCCAGCTTAGATGCGCTGGTAGCCTTTAAAATCATCTTGGTGATTTTCTTTATTTTTTCTTGTCTGACAGGGTTATGCAATCTGATTTTTTATCTTGTAGTAAAATATTCGCCGGATTTAAGTTTTCGCTTTCTTGTTCCAAGGTTTTCCTCCGGCGGGAAAAATGTAACTTTTTTTGTCAAAGATGATCTTGGACAACCTTTAAATTTCAGCAGGCTCACAATTTTCCAAAAAGAGAAGGTTAGAAAAATATATTATTTGCAAAAAAGCAAACTTTCGATTTATTTGCCGAAGGGAGAATTTCAGGCGATAATCAAAAAATTTGGCCACGCCAGCTCGCAAACCAACGCATTCGTTGTCGGCAGGGAAAAATTAGATTTTAATCTGGTTTTAAAAAGAGCTCAGGAAGTCACGCCGGCAGAGGGGATTGCTGAGTTTGAAAAAACCGTTATGATCCTTGATATAATTTTAGCCTTAATATCAGTTATATTTCTCGTCAGATACTACACTTCCATGACCGTTTATCTGCAAATTGTTATAATTGCCATCGCGGTTTTTTCTGCCTATCTGACTTCGAGGTTTTACGAGATTTCTCGGGCTGTCAGGTTGGTTAATTTCAAAGGTCGGCCGCTTGCAAATAAAAAAGTAGAAATTGCCAATGGATCAGATTTAATTGACAAATTCACCACCGATAAAGAGGGGATTCTGCACATCATGCTCTCCCCGGGAACCTACAAATTAACTCCAGAGGACTACTCCCCTCGATCAGTTCGAATTAACGAAACTTGTTTGGGGTACTTTAAAGTAAAATTTTAATTTATCTAGCTGCCTAGCTTGTTGCCAGCTCGATTAGATGGTCAAACACTTTCCTCGTCCCCTCTTGAGAATTGATTTCGATTTTTTCTGCCTTAGCAATTTCACCAATTGAAACTCCAAGCAAAATATTTCTCCTTGCTTGCTCGGCGAGATCATCATCGAATTTTTTTTCTGTAATGCGAAGATTTTCTATATATTTTTCTATATTCATGCCCTTCTTCGACAAATCGGCTATCATGGCATTTTTCATTCTGGCTTTTTCATTGTCGATCAAGCTCTTGGGTATCTCAACTTTTGTCGTTTTGATCAATTGCTCAGAAACCTGCGCAACTTGCTCGCCTCTCGTTTGTTCTTTTTTTTCACTTTCCAAGCTTTTTCTGACATTGGTTTTTAACTCTTTGAGCGACTTCAGGCCGAATTTAGCAAAAAACTCATCATTTAGCTCCGGCAGATTCATCTCGCGCAAATCCTTAAGCGTTACTTCGAATTTTGCCTTTTGATTTGCAAACTCTTTGTCGGGAAAATCTTTGGGGAAAGTCAGTTCGAATTCTTTCTTCTCGGATTTTTTCATCCCGACAATCTGCTGCTCAAATCCCGGGATCATTTTGGTCTCGCCAATTACCATCGGAAGCGCAGGGCTGGTCAGTTTTTCTTTTTCAACTGATTTGATTGAGCCTTTGAAAGAAATATCGGCCCAGTCGCCAACTTTAGCTGCGCGGTCGATTTCTTTCAGATCAGACGATTGGCGGCGCAAATAATCTACAACTTTATCCACTTCTTCGTCTTTGACTTCGAGCCGGGCCGGGTCGATTTTTTTGATTTTTATTTTTTTATAATTGCCAATTTTCGCTTCCGGCAAAATATCAAATTCAACTTCAAATTTAAGTTCGTTTTGCTCTCCCGAACCTTCAAATGATGGGTGCTTGGAAATTGAAATAGATGGTGGAGTGACGGGGTATGCGCCGTGCTCGGATAAGGCCTCTCTGTAAGCTTCGTCGATGGCCTGCTCCAGCGTAACATTTGCGAGCCTCGCTTGGCCGATTGCTTCAATCGTCATAACCCTTGGCGCTTTGCCGGGCCTAAAACCCTGAAGATTCACACTTTGAGCCAAGCGATTGTAATGAGATTCAAAATATTCTTCAACTTTTTCTGCCGGAACGCTGATGGTAATTTTTACTCGATTTTTCGAAATTTGCTTTTTTTCTGATTTCATTTATTTTCTCCTAATTTACTTTTGGAATATAACAAATTTATCTTCTTTGTTCAATCATCTCCCGCAAAAAAGCTAGCCCAATGTTCTTTATGAGGAAAATAGTTCGATTTTTTCTTTTACTCTTTTATAAATAAATTCGCTAGAAATTGTTAGGATCTCCCGGGGATCGGTTTCTTTTTTGCGAATCGCGTCTTTAATTCCTTCAACAAAAGCTTGCCTTAATTCTGTATCAATATTTATTTTTACCACCCCTTCGGAAATCGCCACCTGATATTCGCGATCGGACCGGTTGGAACAACCGTGCAAGACAAGCGGGGATTTTATCGTGTCTTGAATTTTGGCAAGAAGGGTAAAATCGAGCTGTTCGCTTGACGAGAGCTCGCCGTGAATATTGCCGATTGCCACCGCCAAAGTATCGGGCTTCACTTTTTCAAAAAACATCAAGGCTTCGCTCGGATTGGTTTTGAAATTTTCACTTTTCACATAATCCTCGCGTCCGCCGACGTGTCCGATTTCCGCTTCAAATAAAATACTTTTGCGGTGGGCCTCCCGGCAAAGTTCTTTGGAAAGTTCAATGTTTTGATCAAGCGGAAGACGCGACCCGTCAAACATAATTGAGTCAAAACCGCCCTTTATCGCCCGGCGAATCATATCCAAATCCGTCCCGTGATCAAGATGAAGATAAACCTCCGCCCCTGTCTCAGCTTTGACTTTTTGAAAAGTGAAGGTGATATTGTCTAGGCCATAGTAGTCAATTGATTTTTCGCTTGCCATCAAAATCGCCGGTTTTTTTGCTTCTTTTGACGCCCGGGCAATAGCAAACGCCGACTCAAAGTTATAAAAATTAAAACCCCCAATAGCGAATTTTTCTTTGTATGCTGATTGAAATAAATTTTTTAATCCCATTTTTTCTAATTTACGACAGCAGCCTGTCGATCACCGGCATCTTCCTACCAGAAATTAAATCGCTCGTTGCTCCTCCGCCGGTCGAAATAAAATCAAACTGATTTTCTAAATTAAGCTCGTGAATTACTTCGGCGGTATTGCCTCCGGATGCAACTTTTTCCGCCTTTAGTCTTGAAACAAATCTAAGAATTTCATAAGTTCCATGAACAAATTTTTTATCTTCGGTAACTCCTAAATTGCCATTTATAAAAATTGTTTTAGCCGAAGACAAAATGCTCTTATACAACATAATCGTCTCAGGCCCGATATCCAAAATTCCAGTTTTTATTGCCTCGGGAGTCGGCTCGACAATTGCACCGACTTTATTCACTCCGTCAGATGGCAAATAAATATTTGTCCCTTTGGGATGGCGATCCAAGATCCATTCGTTAGCCGTCATCCCGCCAACCAAAACCGCATCCGCTCTTTTTGAAAGTGAAGTGATTGCTCCAATTTTATCTTCGATTTTTGCCCCGCCGATTATTGCGACAAAAGGATGTTCTGGATTGAACAAAATCTTATAAAGGGAATTAACTTCCTTTTCAACCAACGGCCCAACAAAAGTCGGAAGTTCATCTTGAAGCGCCATCATCGATGTATGCTCTCTGTGAATATTGGCAAAAGCATCCAGGACAAAAACATCTCCGCAAAGCCCGAGCTCTTTGGCAAAATCCTTCGAATTTTTTTCCTCTCGGGCGTCAAAGCGTAAATTTTCAAACAAATTAACATTTGGAGCGACGCGATAAAATTTTTCAAGCGCCGGAGATTTATAATCAGTTTTGATAGTTTCAATCTTATCTTTCGAGCGAAGGAGAATACTCAACACTTGGGCGATCGGATATGTTGAAAATTTGTCATCTCGTCCTTTGGGCCGGCCAAGATGACAAATAATATTGATTTCTTTAGCTCCGCGCTCGTAGACTTTTTTGACAGTCGGCACAGATTCCTCGATCCGCCTCGGATCCATGATTTTTCCATTTTCAATCGGAACATTTAGATCAAGTCTAACCAAAACTCTTTTGCCTCTAAAATCGACTCGACGCAAGGTTTTATGGGGCGGCACCCTTAGAATTCTTTTGAAATTATTTTTTTGTTCCATTTTTATGATTTTGATTTTTCTGAGGCTATCCGGCAAATTTCCTTGAAATCTTTGCCCGATAAACTCGCTCCCCCGACCAGCAATCCATCGATATTCGGCTGGCTCATAAATTCCTCGGTATTATCTTTGCCTGTTGAGCCGCCGTAGACAACTTGAATCTTGTCAGCACTTTTTGGAAATTTCTCTTTGATAAAACTTTTTATAATATAACAAACGGAGGCAGCGTAAGCGCCAGATGCGGCATTTGAAGTGCCGATCGCCCAGATTGGCTCGTAAGCTATCACGATTTTATCAAAGTCATCACCTTGAATTCCTTCGAGCACCTTCTGAGCAGAGGCCAAAATTCCGCCTTTTGCACCCATACGCTTCACCTCATAATCGAAATGATCCTCCAGATGATAGCGCTCCTGCTCGCCGATACAAACGATCGCTTTCATATTAGCATTTATCAGGGCTTTTAGTTTGCGATTGACAATTTCATCAGTTTCGCCGAAATACTTGCGCCGCTCGCTATGGCCGATAATCGAATACGAACAAATCCCCTTAACCATTTTGGGCGAAACCTCGCCGGTAAACGCACCCTCCTGCTCGTAAAAAATATCTTGAAGCGACAGATAAAAATTGTTCGGCTTTGCTCTTAAATGTTCTCTTATAGGATAGATATAAACCGAAGGCGCGGCCAAAACGACTGAAATATTTGGATAATTTTCGGCGCATTTTGCCGCTTGGCCGGACAAAACAAGGGCGTCAGCCAAGGTCAAATTCATTTTCCAATTTGCGATGATTAAAGGCTTCATAATTAAATTAAATATTAAAGATTAAAAATTAAAATGATAATTTAAAATGTAAAAAGTATTTTTCTCTTTATATTCTTTTCTATCATTTTGCATTTTAACTTTTGATTTTTTATTCTCCTTAAACTATCTGCAGGATATCCCTAAAAGTTACAAGTAGAATCAAAGCAATTAGAATTATAAACCCAATCATATGCAAAATCGATTCTACGTCTTCTCGTATAACTTTTTTTCTGAAAATTCCTTCAAGAGCCAGGATCAGCGCCCGGCTGCCGTCAAGTCCGGGGAAAGGCAAAATGTTGATAATAGCCAAGTTTATCGATAAAAGTGCCGCGAGCTGAATGATGTAAACAAACCCGAGTTCAACCGCCTGGCCGGTAATATTGAAAATCCCCACCGGACCGGAAATTGCCTCTGAGACTTTTCCGGTTTTAAATAATCCGACAACGATCTCGTAAAGGGCAATAACTACATTTTTGCTGGTTAAGACCATGTCCTTAAATCCAAAGTAAATGCTGGAAAAAAATGACAATTTTACGAGAGAAAAGCTGGCAAGGCCGACCCCGATCGGGGCAGTTGTGTCATCGGAAACTTGAATTTGTTTTTCAAGAATTTCTCCCTTTCGGTCAATGCCGATAGTAATTGTTTTGCTCAGATTCTCTCGGGTAAAATCGGCAAAACTTTCAACGGATGTGAAGCCGAGCGGAATATCGCCAACTTCAAGTCCGGCCTTTTGGGCCGAAGAAGCCTCATTAACCTGAGCAATGATTATTTGATTTGACCGCTCGGAAGAAGAAAAGTCGCTGTCTTTGAGGCTGATCGGCGACATTCCGATACCGTATCCGAGGGATAACAAAAGCCCGCCCAAGATAAAATTCATAATTACCCCGGCTACAACTATAAGAAATCTAAATCTGGTTTTCTTTCTAGAAAAAGACCGCGGGGATTTATTTTCCTCGTCTTCTCCGAGCATTTTGACGTAACCGCCGACGGGAAATGCATTGATGCAATATTTAGTTTCTCCTCGCTTTCGACAAATTAACCGCGGCGGAAAACCAAATGCAAACTCCTCAACTTTGACATCCGATAATTTGGCGGCAAAAAAGTGCCCTGCTTCATGGACAAAAATTAGCAGTCCGAGAACTATCAGAAAAACTAAAAGTGTAAGCAGAAACATATTGCAATAATTTTAAATTGATCTAATTTCGTTTTCCTTCTCCTTAAGGACCGTCTCTATTTTTTTATTGTAGTCGTTAATAGCTTTATTTAATTCTTCTTCGGCTGAATATCTGTCATCTTCAGTGAGATCGCCGGTTTTTTGTTTTTTTTGAATTTGTTCCCACGTCTCGCCCCTGACATTTCTTAAGGCAATTCGCGCCTCCTCGGTTTTTCTTGAAATATTTCTAATCAACTCTTCGCGCCTTTCTTGGGTCATCGGTGGCAGAGCTATTCTGATGACACTTCCATCGTTGGTTGGTGATAAATTTAGTTCGGAGTTTCTAATTGCCAGCTCTATATCGCCGAGTGCATTCTTGTCCCAAGGCTGAATAACAATCAGCGCGGCATCGGGAGTGGTAATATTAGCCATCTGCTTTAAAGGAGTGTTTTGACCATAGTAGCTGACAATAATATTTTCAACCAGTCCGCTCGAAGCTCTGCCAGTCCTTATACCTTTGAAATCGTCGGTCAATTTTTCGATAACCTGCTCAAATTTTTGGCGTAAAATTTTCATTTCCGTTTGGTACATGGCTCACCTCGTAATATTTAAATTCTTTCCTAAAATTATTCTAGCTTTATGGGAAGATTTTGCAACCAATTGATTAACTAATTTCCGTACCGAGATTTTCGCCCTCGATAATTTTCTTGAGAGAACCTTTAAGGTGGAAATCAAAAACTATAATCGGCAATTTTCGCTCCTTTGCCAGCGTTGTGGCAGTCAGATCGAGCGCCCGAAGCTCCTTGGCCACTACCTCATCGTAAGATAATTTTTCAAACTTTTGCGCTCCGTCATTTTTATTGGGATCCGAGTCATAGACCCCGTCAACATTGGAGGCCTTCAGCATAATTTCGCACCCAAGTTCCGCCGCCCTCAAAACTCCGGCCGTATCGGTTGTAAAAAATGGATTGCCGGAACCCGAGGCGCAAATTACGATCCGCCCCTTTTCCATATGTCTCGCCGCCCGCCTTCTTATATATGGCTCGGCTACTTTATTTATATCGAGCGCCGACATCACCCGGGTTTCCACATCATATGTCTCGATTGCATTTTGAAGCGCCAAGGCATTCATAATAGTCCCAATCATACCAATATAATCACCGGTAACCTGATCCATACCCTCGCGGGTTCCATAGTAGCCTCTAAATAAATTTCCACCGCCGACCACAACGGCAACCCGAACGCCCATTTTCTGAATCTCGGCAATCTCTTGAGCCACTTCAAGAGTCTTTTCAAAATCAATTCCCTTATTATCCCCATCGGCAAAAACCTCTCCCGATAGTTTTAGAAGAATTTTTTTATATTTTAGATCCACTATTACTCCTTAAAGTTAAATTTTTGAAGCGAGCTGTTTATTGACTGAAGGCACTTTAGCTGTGACTGAAGGCAATAAACAGCGAGCTTGATATTCTAGTTTTAACATACTCCTTAAAATCAAAACTGTTGGAGCGAGCTGTTTGTTGACTGAAGGCACTTTAGCTGTGACTGAAGACAATAAACAGCGAGCAATATCTCTCAAATTCATTTTGCGAGTCACAAGGACTTGAGGACACTTTAGCTGTGTCCGAAAGTGCTTGTAGCGAGCAAAATTAACTTTCCTTTCCTAATGTAAATTTAACAAATCTCTTAATCTTAATATTCTCGCCGATTTTACCGATTATTTCCTTCAGAAGATCGTCAATGATTTTTTCCGGTTCTCTGAAGTAAACTTCCTTTAGTAAATCTTCTACTTTTTCCGCTTCCGACTGGGCAACTTGAAGAGCAACTTCATGAACAAATTTCTTGAAGTCCTCGTTTCTGGCAACAAAATCGGTCTCGCAATTTACTTCTACCAAAACACCAATTTTGCCAAGATGAACATAGCTGTCAACCAAGCCGCTAGCCGTCGCACGATCGGCTTTCTTCTCGGCAATCATCGCCCCTCTCTTTTGCAGAATTTTTTCGGCAGCTTTTACATCGCCGTTTGCTTCATCCAGCGCTTTTTTGACATCCATCACGCCAGCACCGGTTTTTTCTCTAAGTTCCTTAATTTTTTCCATCTCGCGATTTCCCTTTTTCAATTGCTTTCTCGACCCTCTCTTCCACTTCGCTCTCCTTAACTTTTGCTTTGTAATTTTCTTTTATTGCTAGAGACAAAATACCGAGTATTAAGTCAATTGCCGATCGTGAATCATCATTGGATACAATCGGATAATCAATTTCCTTCGGGTTTGAATTTGTATCGCAAAGAGCAATAACCGGAATGCGTTTGATCTTTGCCTCCTTAATAGCAATTGATTCATTGAGCGCATCTACAGCTATCAAAACCTCCGGCATTCTCTCAAGCTCCTTGAGTCCGCCAAAAATCGTCTCCGATTTCTTAAGATCTTTATCCATTTTCAATTTTTCAGCCTTAGTAAGATGATCAAATTTTCCCTCAGCTAAATCTTTCTCAGTCTTGACCATGCGCTTAATGCTTTTGAAAACAACTTCGAAGTTGGTCAAAAGTCCGCCCGGCCACCTCTCGGTAACATATGGCATTTTGAGCTCGGTGGCATATTTTTTAACTGCCTCTTGGGCTTGAAGCTTGGTGCCAACAAACATAAACACCGCACCCTCTTGAGCTTTCTTGCTGATAAGGTTGACTACCTCATCAATAGACTTCAATGTCTTTTCCAAATCAATAACGGCAATTTTATTTTTGAAACTGAAAATATAATCGCTTGATCTCGCATCGGTTCGCGATCTTTGGTGGCCAAAGTGCGCCCCAGCTTTAAACAATGCCTTAATATCTGCTTTTTCTGCCATAAAAAATACCTTGACTTAGGTTAATTAGGTTTGTACTTGTCTAATTAAACCTCAAAAGTCAAGAAAAATCAAGAGGGATGAATGAGTTTGTAAAGTTTATAAAGTTTTTAAAGTTCATAAAGTGCACCCGGTGTCATCCTCGCTTGCCCGTCGTAGCCTTGCCGTGCCACTCCGTAGCTTTGCGAAGGGTGGGCGAAGGTGGGAGCCGGAGGGAATCCGACACCTGCCTGCCGGTAGGCAGGTCGGGGATCTAGATTCCGTGTCGTAGCACGGAATGACAGCTGGACAAAGTTTATTGACACAAACTCAAGAAATTGATAGACTTTCCTCTTCATCTAATAGATGTGATTCTTGAAAAGATAGGAGGGAGGGGAAAGGCAGACGTTCGTATGCTGTGAACACATCGAGCTTGGCTCGGTAATACACTGGAGGTGCTACGGTGAGAGTCGAACAGGAAACAACCTTTGCACTCTTCTTCGGCAACCGGGGGTTCTTTCCTCCCGGGCTGATGGGCGCCGCAAGGCAGGAAATGACCGAGACACTCTCCCGTCTGGGCTACGGTTTCATCATCATGGACGAAACCGCAACTCGCCACGGAGCCGTCGAGACGGCGCTGGAGGGTGAGGTCTTCGCCGACTTCCTGAAGCGGAGGGCGGGGCGGTTCGGCGGCGTCATCCTCTGCCTGCCGAACTTCGGTGACGAGACCGGCGCCGTCGCAGCCCTGCAAGACTGCGGCGTGCCGATCCTCGTCCAGGCCTATCCCGATGAGCTGGACATGATGGCACCCGAAACCCGCCGCGATTCCTTCTGCGGCAAGTTCTCAATCATGGACGTCTTCGGCCAGTACGGCCTGCCCTTCACCGCCCTGAAGCCGCACACTGTTCACCCGTCTGACCCGCGCTTCGCGAGTCAGCTCGACCTGTTCGCCCGCACCTGCCGCGTCGTCGGCAGCATGCGGCGCATGGTCGTTGGCGCCATCGGCGCCCGCACCACCGCCTTCAAGACGGTGCGCATCGACGAACTGGCGCTCCAGCGCCACGGCATCACCATGGAGACCCTCGACCTCTCGGACGTCTTCGCCCGGATGGCGGCCGTTTCGGAAAAGGGCGACTACTACCGCTCAAAGGCTGCGTGTCTCGAGGAATACACCGAGTGGGAAGGCGTCCCCGAGGAGGCCTTCATCCAGATCGTCAAGCTCGGTGTCGTCCTAGACGAGATCGTCGAAGAGTACCAGATGGACGCCATCGCGCTTCGCTGTTGGCAGGAGATGCAGAGGCAGCTGGGCATCTCACCCTGCGTGCTCCTCAGCGAGATGAACGACCGCGGCCTGCCGGCGGCTTGCGAGGTCGACATCGGCAACGCGGTCGCCATGCGCGCCCTTGCTCTCGCCTCCGGCGACGTAGCGACCTGCCTCGACTGGAACAACAACTACGGCGAGGATGACAACAAATGCATCCTCTTCCACTGCGGGCCTGTCCCGCAGAGCATGATGACAGCGCGCGGCCAGATCAGCGATCACCTGATCCTCGCCAACGCCGTCGGGAAGGGGTGCGGCTGGGGCTGCAACAGCGGCCGCATCGCACCCAACCCCTTCACCTTCTCCAGTATGCTCACCGAGGGCGGACGATTGAAGTTCTACCTCGGCCAAGGGCAGTTCACCAACGACCCGATCCCGGCCAACTTCTTCGGCTGCGCCGGGGTCGCACTGATCGCCAACCTCCAGGACGCCCTCCAGAAGATCGGCTATGCAGGCCACCGCCATCACGTCGGCGTCACCCCCGGCACCGTCGTCGAGCCGATCAAGGAGGCCTTCGGCCGATATCTGGGCTACGACCTGATGCTCGTCTAGATCGGGTCGCCACCCCCGCTCACCATACCCTCCCGGGCTCACCCCCGGGAGGGTATTTTGTTTTGCCCCACTTATTAATACGAGAATCAATTGTTCTTTGAAGAAACTCCGCAGGCTTGATTTGCTCGGTTGCCGTATTCGGCAAAATCAAGCCGAGGTGTAGGCAAAAAATTTCGCAGGAAAATTTTTATGCCGGTTCCGAAAAGAGTAATTGATTCGAGTGCAACACCTTGAATATTTTTTCTTTTCTGCTAGAATTTCTTTGTTGAAAGCTAAATTTTAAAATATGAAAAAAGACATACATCCAAAATACTATCCAAACACCAAAGTAAAGTGCTCCTGTGGCGCTGATTTTGAGGTTGGCTCGACCATCCCCGAGATCAAGGTTGAAATCTGCTCCGCTTGCCACCCTTTATATACTGGTAATAAAAAATTAGTTGATACTGCCGGACGAGTTGACCGCTTCCAGGCCAGAGTCAAGAAATTTGAAGAAATGAAAAAGCAGGCTGAAGCAAGATCTACCAAGGCAAAAGCTAAAAAAGCAGACGAAGAAGAAACTGCCGCAGAAACTCCTGCAAAAGAAAAAAGTTCTAAAGATAGCTAAAACAAATTAATAGAGTAAATAATTTAAAAGTTGATTAAATTGACTTTATGAACTTTAAAAACTTTATAAACCTTATAAACTAAAAGTATGGATAGCGAAAAAATCGCAAAGCTCAAAGAACACTTAGAAATGCTTGAAGAAAATCAGGATCCTGATTTTAAATTGTTAATCCAAGCGGAAATCGACTCTCTGGTTGATCAAATTATTCCCGAAGAAAAAGAAGATCATTCAAACGCAATCATCGAAATTAGAGCCGGCACCGGCGGGGAAGAGGCCGAACTTTTTGCCTCGGAACTCGCCAGAATGTATATGAAATTTGCCGAGAGATGTGGCTGGCACCTTACGATCAGCGACAAAAAAGATACTTCTATCGGGGGGATCAAAGATTTTGTCGGAATTATCTCCGGCCAAAATGTTTATGGGGTTTTGAAGTATGAAGCCGGCGTCCACCGCGTCCAAAGAGTTCCCAAAACCGAAAAACAGGGACGCGTCCACACTTCGGCAGCAACCGTTGTTGTGATGCCGGAGGTTGAAGAGAAGGAAGTTGAGATAAGACCCGATGATTTGAAAATTGATGTTTACCGCTCAGGCGGCCACGGCGGACAATCGGTCAATACGACCGACTCGGCAGTTCGAATTACCCACAAGCCGACCGGCATTGTCGTAACTTGCCAAGATGAAAGATCGCAACTCAAAAATAAAGAGAAGGCGATGGGAGTTTTGAGAGCAAAAATTTGGCAAGCCGATAAGGAGAAAAAACAAGCAGAAACGAAAGAGCTTCGCTTGTCGATGGTCAAGTCAGGGGACAGGTCGGATAAGATCCGCACATACAATTATCCGCAAGACAGGATAACCGATCACCGCATCCCCAAAAGCTGGAACAATATGCAAAAGATCCTAGACGGCGACATAAATTTGATTATCGATCAGCTCAAACAAACCGAGCGGGAGCAGGCGATAGAGAGCATTATAAACAGCGATGAAAGCTAAGTATCGCGCACTCAAAGGCAGTTCCCTACTCCCTCCAGAAAAATTTGATTTTTTGGTAGGGGAGTCGCTAAAAATTTCAAAAGAAAAATTGTTTCTTCTCGCCGACTCGCTGGTCTTCACCGAGGCGCAATTAAATAAAATTAAATTAATTGAGGCCGAGGCAATCTCTGGCACTCCCCCGGAGTATATTTTTAAAAAGGCCTATTTTTGCGAAAACGAATTCTGCGTTGACGAGAATGTCCTCATCCCCCGCCCCGAGACGGAACTGCTTGTCCGGGAAGCAAAAAAAAGAATTGAGAATACTGAATACAGAATGCAAAAAAGCTTCTCGATTCTTGATCTCGGGACGGGTTCGGGATGCATCGCAATATCAATCGCCAAGCATTGTCATTCACAAGGGAAAAATATAGAGTTTTTTGCCTCCGATATTTCTCCTGTCGCCCTGAAAATCGCCAAGAAAAATGCCAAAAGACATAAAGTAAAAATTAATTCTATCAAGAGCGATCTGTTTCAAAATATAAATAAAAAGTTTGATCTGATTTTGGCTAACTTGCCCTATGGCGATATGAAAGATCCGGATTATAAATGCGTTTCTGATCCAAAAATTGCCACGAACGGCGGCAAGGCGGGGTTTGAACTAATCGAGAAAGCGATCTTGGATTTAGCAAAATATCTTAATCCAAACGGCCAGGCGATTTTTGAGATCGGCTACGATCAAGCGGAAAAAATCAAAAAAGTCTGCAAAAAAGTCAGACTCAAATGCACTATCAAAAAAGATCTAAATAATTTTCCCAGAATCGCAATTATCGATTAGGACGACGATTCGCCGAGTTTGACCTTAATATCGCTTTGATTGCCGTCGCGAAGGACCCGAAGGGTAACTTCTTCTCCCGGTTGGTATTTTCCAAGCAGACGGATTAAAGAACTATTTTCGTTTATTTCGTCATTGTTAACTTTTAGAATTACATCCCCCTCTTTGAGGCCGGCTCGATCGGCAGGCGAATCTTTAACCACAGCAGGAATATTGTTTGTTGGGTCGCCATAGACCAAAATTCCTTTAGCCTCTTTCATTCCTTTCATTGCAGCAATTTTCTCGTCAACAGCGAGGTACCTAACGCCAAGGTAGGGGCGAACAATTTTGCCGGTTTTTTCGACTGATTCAACGGCAGTTTTAAGCGAGTTAATCGGAATTGCAAAACCGAGCCCTTCAGCTTGACCCTTGGAAGCGGTTGCAACATTAATTGCTATGACTTGTCCTTTTAAGTTAACGAGCGGACCGCCGGAATTTCCCTCATTAATCGCCGCATCGGTCTGAAGAAGCCCTTGGAGAGTTTCGGCCGATCCGCCAGAACTATCCGAAGCGTCAATTGTTCTCTCTTTGCCCGAGACCACACCCGTCGTCACCGTGTTTTGAAATGCGCCGAGCGCGTTGCCGATCGCAATCACTTTTTGCCCAATGCTCAAATCGTCCGAATTTCCAAATTCAACCGTCGGTAGATTTTTTGCTTCGATTTTTAAAATTGCAAAATCGTTGATCGGATCGGTAGCTAAAACTTTGGCGTCATACTTTTTGCTATCTTGAGTTATTACCGAATAGGCCGCACCTTCAATGTTGGCAACGTGTTTGTTTGTAGCAATCAAACCATCTGAAGTGATGATAAATCCGCTTCCGCTACCCGCCTGCTGAACCGATTCTCCTTGCGAGTAAAAAGGATTAACGACCTGAACATCTTTAGTGAAAGATACGCTTACAACCGCCGGGGAGACTTTTTTGACCGAACTGATAACCGCAGAGTCTTCCTGAACTGAAATTTTCTCCACTTTTTGCGACTCGGGAAAATTTATCGCGCCATTGTTAGATGAAATTCCGAGACTCCTTTGGAGCGTCGAGGATGTTGCCAAAACCGCCATTCCTCCGATTCCGCCGATTATTCCCGACAAAAAACCAACTAGGACAAAAAATACGACTAACGGCCTATTTTTTGGCGTCTCCGCCAATTCCCCGGGAAGTTGTGAATTTGACATGATAGACAAATTATAACAAAAATTTTATTAAATTGATTGTATCGGACCCAAGCTTAGAATTAGCTGAACAAATCAAAATTATTTGTCTTCTTCGGAATCAACTTTGTAAATAGCCGCTAATTTGCCAAGTTGGAAGGAAATTACGACTGCAAGAAGCGTTACCAGAGCCGCATAAATAAATTGCGATAGAATCGTTTGCCCGGGCGCTATATATTTGCTGATCGCCGTTTTGACCAATTCGTTCCAAGCAAAAGCGGCGACCAAGCCGAAAGCGGTTGTAAGAAGAGTCGCCAGAGTTTCAATAAACTGAGCATTAAACTCACGGGTTAAGCGGGCGCGTCGCGACATTTTTGGTTTTTCTTTTTCTGCCATATTAATCCTCGTTTAATTTCTCGATTAATTTTTGCCTTACTTCATTTGGGTCGGCTTTCCCGCCAAGCTCTCGCATCACCTGTCCGATTAAAAACCCTACAACTTCGGTTTTTCCCGATTTGAATTTTTCAACTGCGTCTTGGTTTTGTAAAATGACTTTATCGATGACCTCTGATGAGTCGGTCTCCTCTATCGTCATTTCACTTGGCATTTTGCCAGACTCAGATGCCTCCCCTATCGCCCGTCTCAAAAGGTTGGAGGGAGTGTTTTTTTCAATCATTTTTGCCAAATCTATCAGTTGTGCGGCAGAGAGACGATGGGCTGATTTTTCATTTATGAGAGTTTTGAGAAATTTTGGCGAGAGCGTGACCTTTCCCTTGATTTGCTCTACAGCGCTTACGAGCTCCTTGTTTTTCATAATAAGTCTGGCGGACTGCTCGTCTAGTCCAAGTTCGATAAATTCGCCCCTGACGGCTTGCGGCAAGCGATTGATTTCATTTTGCAATTTTTCCAAATCTATTAATTTTTTTAATTCTATCGGTGGAATATCGGGCTCGGGGAAATAACGATAATCCTTCGCTTCTTCTTTTTCCCTGAGGGGATAAGTTTCACCGCTATTTGAATTAAACCCGCGGGTAATCTTTGTTTGTTTTTCCGGCCATAAGTTATAATCCTCTCTCAATCTCTTCTCTTCAAGAGCCAGTGCCTTCTCCACGAATTTGAAAGAGTTTAAATTTTTTATCTCTACGATGGGAGATTTTTTTAATTTTGAATCATCATTTTGAGTTTTGAGATTTGAGCTTTGAGTTATCGAAATATTAGCATCACACCTTAAATGTCCTTTTTCCATGTCAGCATCTGATGCACCTATTGATCTGAGCAATTCACGAAGCTCCTTCATAAATTCTTTCGCCTGCATTGGGCTTTCGATATCCGGCTCGGTTACAATTTCCGCAAGTGGCGTTCCGGCGCGGTTTAAATCAACATACGAAACCTCGCTTCCGGCAGGATGAACCAGCTTCCCGGCGTCTTCTTCCAAGTGCACCCTATTTATCCTAACCGCTTTGTTGCCAATTTGGATACTGCCGCCAATGCAAAATGGATTTTGATATTGGCTGATCTGATAACCCTTAGGCAGGTCCGGATAAAAATAATGTTTGCGGTCAAACCAAGAAACATCAGCAATCTTTGAGCCTAGCGCCAAACCAATCTTCGCCGTCAATTCTAGTGCTTTCACGTTCGTAGATGGTAAGGTACCGGGCATGCCCAAACAAACTGGACACACTCTGGTGTTTGGTATCTCTTCTTCGATCTTGGTTTTCTCTTCTGATGGTTTATCGACTGTAAGCTCGTCCAATGCCACATCTCCGACCTCATATTTGTCTAGAAGTTTTAGAAAGATGTCTTTATTAATTTTAATCCCAGCAGTCGCAATTCCAGCATTAAAAGATAATAGATCATTTTCCAGTAATTTTTTATCAACTACCTTTTTCACACCGTCAATTAATGGTGGAACCAAGCCCACGACACACTTTGTCGCACTCAAGACCTCATCGGGCGTCGCCATCTTTAGTGCGAAACATGATAAAACTTTTTTTGCTTTGTTTTCATCGAGCTTCCTGTCACCGGGTAAAACAAATACAACTGGCTCATCGTCGCATATATAAACCAGCGCCTTCGCAATTTGGCTAATATTCACACCGCGAGCCTTCGCAGAGTTTATCGGTCTAGTTACATATTCATGCTCAACAAATTCAAAGTCGACGGTTTTTTTTTCTAGATATTCTTTTACCCATGCATTCTTAATCGGATAATTCGGACACGCGCAAAACATCTTGCTTTTTGTTTTAAGCTGAGTGTGAATTTCAAGACCAATTATTGTTTTGAAGTTATTCATCTTTAAAAGCCCCAAGAGTTATCAAGTATTTTTTCATTTTCCAAAGCGCCTCGACAGCATACTCACTTTCAACCCGGTAATCCACTTCGTGAACCAGTTGATTTCTGAGCTTATGAGCATCCCACATATCCTGATAAACCCTTCTTGGAACAAGTTTTTCAGTTCTCCTCAATCTATCCGCCATGCTATTTCCCTGCAATCCCGCCCTTCTCAAAACCGTGTCGACTAACTTATCACCTTCAATGATTGAATATTTTGGGTCAAGGTTCTCGGTCTCGTCCCATCTTTCTTCAAGTTCGCCATCGGGAAAAACTGAAAAACTTGTTTTGGAAAACAGCTTTCCAACAAGCGCCTCAACACCCTTCTCGAGGAAAATTAAGAAATTAGGTCCCTGGCTATTTTTATTTTTTTTACTCATAATTGCGGTTTATTGTTTAATTTAAGTTCTTGCTCGATCGTGAAAGCAGTATCAAAAATCATCTGTTCGCCGAGCATCGGGGCAATGATTTGCAGACCAACCGGCAGGTCTTTGCCGTCCCTCTTTACAAATCCAACAGGCAACGACATCGCCGGAATACCGGCTGGATTGATCGGAGCTGTGAAGATATCGGATAAATACATTTGGATAGGATCATCGGTTTTCTCTCCAATCTTGAAAGCTGGCGTTGGGGAAACAGGTCCCAAAATTACATCGACTTTCTCAAATGCTTTTTCAAAGTCTTGTTTAACCAGTGTTCGAAGCTTCATCGCCCTTCTGTAATAAGCGTCATAATAGCCGGCTGACAAAACATAGGAGCCGAGCATTATTCTTCTTTTTGCCTCAGTGCCAAAACCCCCAGAGCGAGAAGAAAAATAAACCTGATCTAAGGCTTGATTTGGATTTTCCCTTAGAGTGGAATAACCATATTTGATGCCATCGTAGCGAGCAAGATTTGAGCTGACCTCTGCCGGTTGAATAATATAATAAAGCGAGATGGCATAATCGGTTGAAGGCAATGATATGTCAACGATTTCACAGCCTTGACCTTTAAGGATTTCTATCGATTTGTTTATCTCTTCCAGTACATCCTTATCCGTACCTTCGGCAAAATATTCTTTTGGTATTCCAACTCGTATTTTTGAAACTTTCTTAATGTTTTTGCTGTATGCAGGAACCTCTGCATCCAACGTTGTCGAATCGAGTTCATCCCGTCCGGCAATAGCTTCGAGAATAAGAGCGCTATCTTTAACCGTTTTTGTCATCGGGCCGATAACATCGAGAGACGAAGCCATAGCGATTACGCCGTATCTAGATACACGCCCGTAGGTTGGCTTGAGTCCGACTATGCCGCAAAGGCTGGCGGGCTGGCGGATTGATCCTCCGGTATCAGTTCCGATTGCACCTATACACTCATCGGCAATCACAGCCGCGGCAGAACCTCCGGAAGATCCTCCGGGAATTTTTTCCAAATCCCATGGGTTTTTAGTTATTTGAAAATCTGAGTTTTCCGTCGATGATCCGTGAGCAAAAGCATCGCAATTAGTTTTTCCAATCAAAATCACACCCGCTTCTTTCAGTTTACCCGCAACGGTCGCGTCATATGGCGGTATAAATCCTTTTAAGATATTTGATGAGGCGGTTGTCTCGTGATCTTTAAGACAAATCAAATCTTTAAGAGCAATTGGGATACCATCAAGAGGCCCAAAAGTTTTACCTTCCGATCTTCTCTCGTCTGATTTCTTGGCCGCGACCAGCGCTTCGTCTTCAAATATGCTCAAAAACGATTTAACTTTTTCATCAACCGATTTAATTCTGTCCAAAACCGACCTTGTCAAATCAAGCGAAGTTATCTCGCCTTTTGCAAGTTTTTCTGATGCATCAGAAATTGATAATTCAAATAAATTCATTTTGAACCTACAATCTTTGGAACAACAATATTCGTACCCTGTTTGATCGGCACATTTTTTAGAAGTTCATCACTACTTGTAGAATTGTCCCTAATCTCATCAGCTCTAACTACATCTTGAAGTCCTGTTACTTGGGAGGTTTCGCCGACACTATCAACATCGACCTTTTGGACTTCTTCAAAAAGTTTTAAAACATTTTCAAGCTGAACTCGAAATTTTTCAAGTTCATCATCGCCCAATTCGAGTCTAGAAAGTTTTGCAACCTTTAATACATCATCTTTTGAAATCATAATATATCCTGAAATTATCTTAACATTTCAGGAGTAAATCGGCAAGTTCGAATCAAGCAGGATCGGCTATTTCTTGACCATTGAGTTATAAAGGACGGCAAAAAGTCCAAAGATAACGAATCCTTTAACAAATCCAAGGACTACCGACATCAAGAGTCCAAGCCAGGAGACGCTATAGCCGTATGAACCGAGCATTTTTACAAGCCCCGTAGTTATTGCATGAAAACCGGGAATACCTAACCGACTGGCAATGGTGATTAAAGCCATACAAATAGCGATAAATACACCGCCAGCTAGCGCAAAAGAGAACGCACTTAGCTTCATATCCCTCCCCCTTATTTTTTTTACTTACTATCTATTATAGCACTAAGCTAATTGCTTGATAGCCTCAAGCGAATATTTACCATCCCCGATTAATTCTTTTTTAATATTTGCAATAATCTTTAAATATTCTTCCCTAGCATACGGATTATTCAAGATATAATATTGTTTATTTTTCAAATAGGCACAACCGAAACAATCTTTGCACTGTTCCAAACCCATCCCAAATTCACAATTAGTACAATAACTCGACTCAAGTAAGAAATTACAATTGTAGCAATATCCCAAAGAAAAGCTATCGTAACATAATTCGCTACCCGAAGCCTCGTCGATATCGCAACAATCTTTGTCGGGCGAATTATAATTTCCACTCGAGTAGTAAATACAACCTTCCATGTTGTTTATATCATAACACTGCTCACAATCCTTAGAATTATAAATGTAATCGCCAGTACATTTTTCGCTTTTCGACAAATGTAAATTCACGTGGGGAATTGTAAGCTTCAGCTTTAAAAATTTTGCTGGATCAAACTTAACTTCCGCAATCGCTTTTTCATACTTCTCTTTTGTCAATTGCTCGTTATAATAACAATATGATTTTCTTCTGAGCCCAATTGATCCGTAACAATCATTGCAGCCTATGCAATCAAAACATCGCTCTAAATCATGACAATTGTTACAGTCTATACAGAAGTTGCAGTTATAACATTTTTCTATGTTCATACATTCATAACAAAGCTCGCTCCAGCGAGCAAAATCGCAGTCAACACACTCCTTGTTCTTCATTGAACTCGTCAAATAATAACAATTATGACTGCCACCCGTATCAAAGCAAAGATAACAATTTTTGCAGTTATAAATAAAATCACCATAAGGACAATTTTCAACATTTCGCGAGTTTACACACATTCGCGGCGCATGATCGAGAAGTTTTTTAAATTCTTTTATAAATTCCATTACTGCATCTCTCTCCAATAACACTCTTGGCAATAAATTTTATATCTTGTCTCGGGTAGGTAAGTTGTTAGAATTTCTTTTTGGCAATGATCACATTTTCGCTTATGAAGTTTTCTCGGATTTTTAAACGAAAGACGAATATTTCGCCGACATTCAGGACATCGTTTAGGCAGAGGTAGATTTTTCTTTTTATAAAAAGATTCCTCTTGTTTAATTACCAGAAATTCCTTTTTACAATCCTCGCATTTTAGCTTTGTTTCTTCCATTTTTCCTAGTTTATGAACTTTATAACTTTACAAACTAGATTATTGCTTTTCTATAACATTCTTCACAATATACTTTTTCCGGCCTATCGAGGGAATATGTGGTCTTCATTTCCCTCTTGCATTTGTCGCATTTTCGATCAAAAAGTTGGCGAGGATTTCTAAGTCTCATCCGCTCTCTATGGCGCTCGAAAAAACTTATTCGGGGAATGGGAATATTGTTTTTGATGTAGAATACCAACTCCTGGGACAAAATCTTAAAAGGCCTATTACTTACCTGACATTTTAACACACCTGACAATAATTTTTTTCTCTCCTGCTCGTCATTCGCATAATCAGCAGTATTATCTTTTGGCTGGTAAAAAACACCAGAGTATTGCAAGGAACAATCATTATCCTCCCAGCTGTAACCAAGCTTTTTTGCTTCTGCACGCGACATTGGCCAAAAATCATTTGCTATTGATTCGTTGTAACCAAAAGTTGCGAGATCCGGTGGTATGAAATTTCCCCACTCACCTGGGACTTTCATGTTATTAAGGATTTGTAAAACTAGTTTTTCGTATTCTTGTTTAGAATACTGCTTATTCAAAACACAATACTCATCTCTCTTGAGGCTTGCACAACCAAATAAATTATCACAATTATTTTGACAACTAAATGAGTAATAAGAGTTATGACAACCATAATCCAAGACACAAAAAGCCGAATGATATAATGGGTAGCTGGATGTTGAATCATAGTTAAGTTCTCCCCCGGGGATCAGGTCGCAATCTAATTGGTCAGAACTTGGGTCACCCATCGAATCGTAAACTCTCTTTGAATTTTCCGCTCCAATGGTTTCAAAACACTCAACGCAATTCTTGCAATGATTTAAATAATTGCCCGTACAGTTCTCGCAAGACAGGTTGCGGTTTTCTTTATGCACAGAGCCTTTTATCAGCTTTAGATATTCTCTCCTCAGCTTTTCCTGCTTTTGATAACTACCATCGTATTCAATTTTGACAGCTTTTTCGTATGCGTTCTTGGTTAATTGTCTATTTCTGTAAAAATATTTTTTGTGCCTTATGTTTGATGACATAAAACAATTGTCGCAATCTTCAGCATCAAATAAAAACATAGAATCAGAACATCGGTTTCCGTGAAAAATAAATTTCGAGTTATAACAATTTGCTGAAAAAATTATCTCATAACATTTTTCGGAATCGGTAACGAACAGGCTGTCAAAAACCTCTCGACAGTCAACTAATTTGCGACCGTACATCGAATCTTCGGCCCTCGCCGAAAGTAGCATATAACAATTTTTTGACGAGACTGTATTGGTGCAATAATCGCAATTGGTCGAATTTGTTACGGTCATGCCCGCGTGAGGAATTTTTAAGAGCAATTCTTTAAACTGCTCAGGGAACGGTTTGTTCGGGTCATAGTCCATGCCATAATCCTTGCCATCCCACTTATCCGACCACCAGCATTTGAGACAGTAGACTTTAAATGGTTTATTCGGTGAATACATACTGACGATCTGTTTTTCGCAAAGGTCGCATTTGCGTGAATATAGATGAATTTCATTACGCCACGCAAGACGTCTCATATGTTTGCAAGTAGGGCAATAATCAGGTGGGGGAATTTGAAACGATGTTCCAGCGAACGTCGGGGAAATTTTTTTGAGAAATTCTAAATCTTTATCGTCTACCGTAAACTCAACCGCACATTGTTTGCACGTTTTTTTTATCATAAAAAACTCACTTTTTCTTTCTTAGGTTTTCGTTCCGCCCGAAAACCGTGGCATTGTTTGCAAGTTTTGTTAATCATGTCATTTCTTTTTGATAACATTTCTCACAAAATACTCTCTCTGGTCTATCTGGGGCATAGGTTGTTTCGAATTTGTTATTACATCCCCCATTCATACACTTTCGGCGCCAAAGTCTGCGAGGGTTGCGTCTTGCAATTCTTTCCTGATATCTCGTCTCATAATGCTTATCGGGAATGGGTAGATCATTGTGAATATAGAACGCCAACTCTTGAGGATTTATTTTAAATGGTCTTCCTGTGATTTTACACTTCAAAACCCCAGTGAGAATTTTTCCGACTTCTTGCGTATTCTCCTTATAGAAACTGATGTCTGGATTTGGAATTTCAAACTCGCCGGAATATGTAAATTGGTCTTTATCTTGCCATTTTAAATTATTTTGGCTGGCTTCATCTTTACTAATAGGAAAATAGTCAAATGCGAGTGTTTTGTTATAACTGAAAGGTGAGAGTCCAACAGGAAAGAACTCTCCCCACTCGTTCGTTTTGTTCATGTGTCCAATTATCTTTGCAACAAGTTTTTCATATTCCTCTTTTGAATATTGCTTATTTAAAATGCAATACTCAGAGTTCTTCAAACCAATACATCCGAAGCAATTATTAACTTGCGGAAAGCAACTGTCGCAGTAATACAATCCACTTACGTTTTGGCGACAGTTAGTAATGAACGCGCAATTTTTCGTAGAGTAGCCACAGCCCATCGCTTCATATACAATCTCACAGTCCTTACCTGTCATTGAAAAATCATGACAATCTTTGGCGCCTAGCGTCATCTCGTAACAATAATTGCAATTTTCAAGTTCCCTCGAGTCAAAGCAGGCGGTTGCGTTTTTTGACTCTACTAAATGATCACCAGTGCAATTTTCACATTTTAGCAAATGGGCAAAACGATGAGGAACTTGCATTCTGATTTCGTAACTTTTTCTCTTGAACTCTTCAATAGAATTATTAGTAAACGAGAAATTTTTTTTAGCAAATGCCTCCCATTGTTCTTTGGAAACCGATTTGTTGAAAATATAATATTGTTTCTGCTGTAAACTATGGCAACCGAAGCAATTTTTGCACCCACGTAAATCTGATGAAAAATAACAATCGGAGCAGTTTGAGCAATCCTGACAAAAAAAACATCTAAAATCGTTGAATGCGTTAACGCATTCATAGCATAATTCCGATTTATTAGTTCTTAGACAATCGCAACAGTCTTTACTATTGTGGATTCCACGCGAATAATAACAATCTTCACAATCGGTGGCTTGGCTAACAAGATAGCAATTTTTCATGCCAATTGCACAATTAGTGTATTCGGAATTTTCTTGTACAAGAGGATCTATATATGCATGAAACCGGGGAACCTTATTGGAGAGATTTTTAAATTGCTCGAAGAAAGTTTTCGAAAAATCAAAATCTTTTCCATAATCCATTGGATTCCATTTATCCGAAAACCATTCGGTGATGTAATATACCGGAAAAGGAACATCAGGCGGATACATAGATAAAATGTCCTTGCCGGATAAGTCACATTTTCTTTTATAGAGTTCGCGTTCATTTCTAAAAGTTATCCTTCTTCGCCAACGGCACTCTGGACACAAAGTTGGTGGAGGAATTAAATATTGTTTACCCTCTGAGGTGGCCCCTTCGGGGCCATCAAAAGTTGGAGAAACTTTTTTGTAGAATTCTAAGTCAACATTTGTGATTTCGAATTCTTGATTACATTGTTTGCAGGTTTTTTGCTCCATATGTCTTAAATTATATTTCTCTTTCTATTCTTTTTTATCATTTTGATTTTTAATTTTTGATTTTTTATATAATTGATTGTTGGTAGCAATCCTCGCAATAAACTTTCTCCGGTCGGTCCGGTGCGTAGGTAGTTTTAAATTTTACCTCACACTGCCACGAGTGACCGTGCGTTTTTTCATTACACATACAGACCCTATCGTATAGCTTCATTTTATTCAGAAGCTCTAAACGATGAATATGTCTGATGTTGGGATGTTGTCTGGGAAGCTGAACGCCCATCTCAATATACTGGGCAAGTTCTCGAGCGATTATTTTGAAAGGTTTCCCGGATTCCTCGCATTTTAACACCCCAGCTAGACATTTCTCAATTTCCTTTTCAGCTTCTGGATTCCTATTTATCTGATACTCTAAAATATCTTTTGGTTGATAATATTCGCCATCATATTTTTTCTTCTCTTCTTCGCGCCAGTTGCCGCCAAAATTTCTAACTTCTGCTTTTGTTTTAGGATAATGTTCGTTAGCCGTTGTTTCATTGTAACCGAATGGAGACATACCTATCGGGAAATATTGCCCCCACTCACCGTCATTTTTCATTTGCTCGATAATTTTCGGTAATAGTATTTCATATTCTTCCTTTGAATATTGCTTGTTAAAAATGCAATACTGCTTGTGATTCAATCCAACACAACCAAAAAGATCATTACTGCTATAACACATATAGCAATAATAAATATTCCTCGAGCTATAACAGGACGCACAAAAAGCACTGTCAAAAAGAGAGATCGAAGAACCTGAATAATAAACCAGCTCGCCCCTACCGACTGCCAAGCCGTCAACCACTTCCGTAATCTTGTTTATCAAGAAAGAATTCTTGCAATTTTCACAATTCGCCGAGTAATAAGTGTTTTCTACGTTTTTGCATTGAAACAGTAAATCACCATTACAATTCTCCCCACAAAACACCCGAATATCGTATTTATAGACATAATTTAGACGATGTTTAGCAAATTCCTTAGCGGCTCTTGTAATTCCTTCGTAAGTAGCCAGATACTCTTCAATTTTCTCTGCGTATTCTTTCTTTGGCAGCTCTTCGTTAAAAAAACAATATTTTTTATATCTAAGATTAACCGAGCCAAAACAATTTTCACAGCCAATGCAATCCTCGCAAAAATTACATTCTCGACAATTGTGGCAGTTATACATATATTGGCCGCCATAAGAATTCAAACAAAAAGTACTATTAGCAATGTTTTGACAGTTGGTCAGACCAAGGCAATTGACACATTTATTACAATACGAAGAGTAGGTCAGATAGTAGCAATCCTGGTTACTATAGCCACCCATACATAAATAACAATTATTATCATCGGACTCTTGATTTACAAACTCACAATTCTCGTTATTGACAGCGTAAAGCGAAAGCAATTTTGCTTGCCCAAAAAGTTTTTTAAACTGCGAAAAAAATGTTTTTTTATCGTCGTAGTCAATTGCCGATGCGTGAGGGTCGATTTCATCAGACCAAAAACACTCACTACACAAGACATTAAGCTTATCCTGAGCAGAAAAAATCGAAACTGTTTGCTTTTTACAATTTGCGCAAGCCACCATATGAAAGTTTCTCTCATTGCGCCATGCCATCAAAGTGGTCATGCGGCAATCAAAACAGAACTCGGGTGGATCTATGGGATACCCTTCACCAATCGATGGAGCTATTTTTTTGAAGTACGCTAAATCATCATCCGTAATTTCATAAGCCGATTTACATCTTGCGCAGTTTTTCTTTAGGCTCATTTAGCCCTTCTCTTTTCTTTAAGATGAGAAAGAAACAGCATTAAATTAAACACCTTCATCTTAAGCTTCATCAATAATCTCTTAATGAAAATTTTGAAACTTCTCATATTACCGCCTTTTGATAACACTCTTCACAATACACCTTTTCTGGGCGATCCGGTGAATAAGTTGTTTCGAACTCGTTACTACATTTACCCTGGTGGCCATGATTCGTCTCTTCGCACATGCACTCTCTGCGATAAAGTTCCATTTTATTAAATTGAGCTAGCCGCTCTTGATGTCTCACGTCCGGATGGCATGTGGGCAACTCGATTTTTTGCTTAATGTAAGTAGCCATCTCTTGCGGAATAATTTTAAACGGACGACCGCTAATTTTACATTTCAAAACGCCCCGAAGACAATTCCCAATCTCTTTTTCAGCTTCAGGATTTTTATCAATCAGATAATCCGCTAAAGGTTTGGGAGAATAAAACGGCCCACTATACTTCATAGAGAAATCCTTGTCTTGCCAACAGGAACCTATTTGTTTTGCTTTGTTTTTATTTAAATCAAAATGCTCGGCCGCATTGCTTTCGTTGTAGCAAAACGGCGAGTTGGCGATAGATAAGAACTCACCCCACTCGCCATTTTTTTGCATACGCTCGATAATCTTAGCTACATTTTTTTCATATTCTTCAGGGCTGAATTGTTTGTTAAATATGCAAAAACTTTTACGATTCAGACTGACACATCCGAATAAATCATGGCTATTCGTACAGTTAAATGAGTAGTATGAATTTCTGACTTTTTCACAGGCGTCAATAAAACATGATCCGTAGATATTGCTCGATGATGCACAATCATAACAGAGCTCCCCGGTTCCGGTTGACAATATATCCATAACATCCTTCATCGAATCGAGAATATAAGAATATTTAGTATTCTCTGTCTTGTAACAATAGTAACTTTTTGTAGTATTTTTACAGTTCATCAGAATATCACCGCTACAATCATCTGAGCAAGAAATAGTTAACATATATTTATTTGGAAAGTTTAATTTATGCTCTGTGAATTTGTCCTTTGCTTCTTGAAGTTTTTGAGGACCGCCGGTATATTCATTTACTTTTTTAAAATATTCGTCTTTCGATAATGATTCATTAAAGAAATAATATTTTTTATATCGCAATCCCTTGCATCCAAAGCAAAAATCACAACCGACACAATCATCACAATGTAAACAGTCATGGCACATATGGCAATTGTAAAGATAGCTACTCGCAAAGCAGGCAGTGCAAAAAACGCTATTGTCAACTTTTTCGGCAAAACCCACGCCATAACAATCTATACAATTAGTGTCGTGAATACAGCTCTCGCAATACAAACATTCGTAATTATCATTTCCCCCTGTACACAAATAGCAGTTTTTGGAATTCATTTCCTGATTTACAAATTCGCTATTTTCACAATTGGTCGAGTATAAATTGGCCAAATAAGTTGATTTGAGAAGTTTTTTAAATTGAGCTGAAAAGCTATCAGTCAAATCAAACTCGAAACCACTTTCAAATTGATCCCATCTGTCAGACCAAAAACAATCTCGGCAAAGAATTTTTAGATTTTTGTCGGGGGAATAAACAGTTACAATCTCTTTTTTGCAAAGCGGACACTCGCCCTTATAGAGTTTTCGTTCATTTCTCCAGATCATTCGTCTTATCAACCGGCACCTTGGACATAGGCTAGGCGCTGGCATTTCAAAAACCCTTCCATCTAAAGTCGGGGAAATCTTCTTGTAGAATGCTAAATCCTCATCCTCTATGACGAATTCTTTTTGGCATTGCTTGCAGGTTTTTTGCGCCATATGTCTTAAATTATATTTCTCTTTTTATTCTTTTTTATCATTTTGATATTTAATTTTTGATTTTTTATATAACTGATTGTTGGTAGCAACTTTCACAATACACCTTCTCCGGTCTATCGGGCGCATATGTCGTGTCAAACTCATTGCTACAACCTTCATTCATACATTTGCGATGATAGAGTTTTCGGGGATTGCGAAGAGAAAAACGCTCAAGAAATCGTTGGTGAAAATTTTTGGTGGGAATTGGAACTTTGTTGTTGATATAAAATGATAATTCTTGCGGCACGATTTTAAATGGCCGACCGCTGACATCGCATTTGATGATTCCACTAAGCAGCTTTTTAACCTCTTCCTCACTTTTAATATATTCTTCAATATCATCATGCGGTTTATAAAACTCACCTTTATAGTCCAAGTCAAAATTGTTATCTTGCCAACTAATTCCGAGTTTTTCCGCCTCCGCTTTTTCTAGCGGGAAGTAATCCATCGCCACAGTTTCGTTATACCCATATGGAGAGTACTTGATCGGAAACCACTCGCCCCACTCACCGGTCTTCTGCATATGTTCAATAATTTTAGCAACCAATTTTTCGTATTCTTCCTTTGTATATTGCTTGTTGAAAATACAGTAGCTGGCATTCCTTAGCCCGACGCAGCCGAAAATGTCATGCGAATAATAAATATGCGACGAATAATAAACATTAGAAGTTTCAACAATTTTTGATGACAAAATCTGATTGTTCCCCCAGCCGCAACCTTCAATTTCCATACAGAAATCATTGTCGAGGGTTTCGGTTAGATCAATACAGTTTCGTGCTTCCCATGCATCTTGAGAAAATTTTAAATTTTCATTGGTACGAGCATTGAAACAAATCTCGGCGTTTTTATTGTTCTGAATATAATCCCCAGATGAATTTTCGTTATTCTTGCCGCGGTAAAATTTGTGTGGAAATTTCAGCCTGTGTTCGTTTACTTTTTTCTTGATTTCCTCAATCAATGAGCGCTTGTTCAAATTTTGTGAACCAAGTTTCATCAAATATTCATCCCTTGACAACTGCTCATTGTAAAAGCAAAACTCCTTTCCGTGTAAATCAACCGAACCAAAGCAATTTTTACAATCAACACAGCTCGAACAAAAGTAGCATTCTCGGCAATTTTCTATATCTTGGCAATATTTACAACCATAGCAATTTTTTCCATTTAAAACTTCATAACAAAGTTCGCTCTTCTCGAGATATTGGCAGTCCAGAGAATCTTTAGAGTTTTGAAACCACATGCCGTACATACAGTTTTCATTATTTGAGGTACTAAAGCACATATAACAATTTTTATTAAATTGAGCTTGGTTGGTATATTCAGAGTTTTCGCTTTTTTGATTGTTCAAAGTTAGCTGAGGGACCTTTCTGAAAAGTTCGTGGAATTGCTCGAAAAACGGCCGATTAAAATCAAAATCTTGGCCATAATCTTTTGCGCTCCAGGAATCTGACCACCAAGCATCAGAAGAATAAACCGTTGGCCACTCTTTATCTGGCGAAAAAATCGAAACAACATTCTTTCCTGTCTTGTCGCATTTACGATTGTACAAATTTCTTTCATTCCGCCAAGAAATTCGTCGCTGATACCGGCACTGCGGACAAAGATTTGGAGCTGGAATTTCAAATAACTTGCCGTCAAAAGTTGGTGAAAGCTTTTTGTACAACTCCAAATCCGCGTCTTCAACGACGAATTCTTTTTGACATTGTTTGCAGGTTTTTTGTGTTGACATTTTACTTAATTAATATTATTGGCATATTGACAAAATTTGTTTTGATATGGTACTATCCATGTAGAAAGTCCCCGGCACGAGGTTTATATACCTCACTTGCGGGGGATTTTTCTATTCTTCTGGAAAAACCGACATAAAATCTTTCCTGCTCGTTTTAATATTCTCTTTTATCTGAACATAAAACAATTCTCCCGAACTGACTAAACCACCAAACCTGTGAAGTAATTCATTTTTATTGTTAGGGTTGGCTTTCGAGGATGGCTTATTTCTCGAATTCTCTATCAAATCAATCGCACACCCAAAAAGTTTAAGTCGCCTAATACGATCTCTTTGCGGTTTCTGACTGAGATGTTCCCAAAATAAATCAATAAATATTTTCTCTTTTTTAAAATATGTCGATCGCAAATATGTGCTTCTTTTTGATCTCTTTGTAATGCCACGGTAAATGAGTCTGGCTTTCTTTATAACCTCGCGATAACTGGTCCCGCTAATCTTTTTTGTTTTGGTTTTGTAGATTATCATTTCAAATCACAGCTTTTTGGTAGCATGATTCACAATACACCTTCTCTGGTCTCTCTGGTGCATATATTGTTTCAAACTCGTTGCTGCAACCTTCGTTCATGCAGCTTCGATGATAAAGTTTCAGGAAATAGCGTCTTTTAAGCCTTTCGTCGTATCTTACGTCATACTTGTTCGTTGGAATCGGAATGCCATGTTCCAAATAAAACGCGAGTTCTCGCGGCATAATCTTGAATGGCTTACCGGACACTTTACATTTCAAAACTCCGGTCAAAAGTTTCTGCTGCTCAGCGTCATCGTCCCTGTATTCATCGATCGTCTTTTTGGGCTCATAAATTTCACCTTGAAAATTACTGAAGTCTTTATCCTGCCACTTCGCCCCGAGTTTTGTCGCAGCCTCCTTGTCAAGCGGAAAAAAGTCTTTTGACATTGCTTCATTATATCCATAAGGGCTGATACTCATCGGGAAAAATTCGCCCCAATCACCATCGGCAACCAGTTTTTCAATAATTTTAGCTGCTAATTTCTCATATTCCTCTTTGGAGTATTGTTTATTTAAAATAAGATACTGCCCATGCTTTAAGCCGGTACAACCGATTGAATCCTGAAGCGAGATGCAGCAATCGCTGTATAAAACATTACGGCAACGCCAGCAGAATGCCGTGAAATGTGTGAGGTACGATTGGTCGGGTGTGATACCTTCGTAGCACAGCTCCGGTTTGCCACTTTGAAATACATCCATGCAACTTATCGGGCTATCACCATTGTTAAAGTATCGGCAATCTACAGCGTTAAAAGTGCTAAAGCCGAGCGTATTTTTGCAGTTGCGAAGCGTGTTGCCGACACAATTTTCACATTTTGCAAGATTAGCGAATTTTCGCGGAAACTGGAGTGACCACTGATCAAATACTTTTCTCGCCTCATCAATGCTTTCGCGAGAGCTTAAAATTTCTTTTTTTCTTTGCTTTATATCTTCCGGACTGGCTGGCATATTTTTAATATAATTTGATTTATTTCTAAGACCGCAGCATTCAACGCAGTTGTTGCAGCCAATTAAATCGTAGCTCATCAAACAATCTCGAGAATTTTCACAAACATCTACAAATTGACAATCGTAAAGAAGCGTGGAATTTGTGCACTCATAACAACGCTGGGAGTGAGTTGTTAGATCGCAGTCAACCACGGACTTAGAATAATCAACCTCGTGGCCGTACATTGCATCCTCAACATGCCAGCATCCACTAACGAGATAGCAATCTTTACTGTAAACATTGTCCTGACAATATTCGCAGTTTTGGCTACTGATGCCATCATCGTTTAGAAGTGCAATTTGAGGAACTCTTCTATAAAGGTCGTTAAATTGTTCGAAAAATGATTTATTTTCGTCGTAATCAACTGCGAACTTGAGCGGATCCCATTTGTCCGACCACCAGCATTTATTGCAATATGAGGTAATGCCAGAATTTGGCGCAAATGCAGAGATGATCTTTTTTCTGCATAGACCACACTCGGCGCTGTATAAGGCTCTCTCGTTTCGCCTCATCAGCCTTCGTTGCAAGCGGCACTCATAACAAAGAGTCGGCGGTGGGATGTCGAATGTTTTTCCGTCTATTGTCGGTGAAAATTTCTTCAGAAAAGCTAAATCGATATCTTCAACCTTGAACTCTTGGTCGCACTGTTTGCAGGATTTTTTCACTTCTCCTCCGCCCAGTAGCATTTTTCGCAAAATACCCTTTCCGGTTTTTCGGGCGGATAAGTCGTTTCAAATTCGTTTCGGCAACGACCTTGATGCTCATGATCGGTTTGTTCGCACATGCACTGACGATGATAAAGCGTATTTTTGTTAATTAAATTCAGCCGGTCGGTCATTCTTCGATTCCAGTGAACTCTCGGAATCGGAATATTATTTTTGACATAAAACAAAAGCTCTTGTGGGATTATTTTATATGGTCGGCCAGTTTTAATACATTTCAAAACGCCATTTAATAATTTAGCCCTCTCTGCTTCATCCGTTTTGTAACTCTGAATTGATTTAGGCTCATACGGCACACCGTTAAACTCGACGTCGCTGCTTTTTTCTTGCCATGCGTAATCAAGTTTCTGGGCTTCATCTTTCTTGAGGGGATAATATTCGCTGGCCATTGTTTCGTTATAGCCAAATGAAGAAAAACTAGGCGGTAAAAACTCTCCCCACTCACTGCGCGCCTGCATGTCGGTAATAATCTTCGCGACTAGTTTTTCGTATTCCTCTTTTGTATATTGTTTGTTTAGAATGCAGTATTCGGCGTGATTTTTGGCTCCGACACAGCCAAAAAGATTTTTGCTGTGATAACAATGTTCGCAGATATATGAATCAGCCAACTGATAGGCGAAGCTGATAAAAGCGCAGCGCCCCGAGTCCATGCCAATATTTTGAGATTCGTAAATTAACTCGGCAGTAATACCAAATCCTGTAACATCAACCGTATCCTTGCCGTGACTCATATCATAGCAATATTTACAATCCTCGCTCGATGAGGTCATAAAACAATAATGGCAATTTTTTGAATCGAAAATATTATCGCCGGTACAATTTTCCGAGCGTAGTGTCTGCGCAAATTTTTTCGGTTGGGACAGAATAATTTCGGCAAATTCTTTTTTATATTCATCAAATTTATTTTCCAAATTGGCTAAAAATTCCGTTTTGACTTTTTCATATTCCTCTTTGGTGAGCTGCTTATTTTTATAAAGATATTGTTTGTGCGCTTGCCGAGAACACATTATGCAATCCGAGCAACTGCCACAATCTTCAATAAAATACGAATCTTGACACTGGCCACAGTTAACGGCCCAAAAAACGTTGTAGCATTGGCCAAGGTTAATACCCTCGTAACACAATTCGCAAAAATAATTATATGAAACGTCAACACAATTTTTGCTGTCTTCTGACCAATAGCCGTAAAAAGTATCTTCGTTTCTACCGGATAGGAAAATTAGATAACAATTTTTGTTGTCGTTGCATAAGTTTATATAATCGCTGTTTTCATCACCAGAATGCATTAAGGCCGGTGCGGGAACTTTGTTTTTCAGCTGTGTCAATTGTTCGATAAAACTCCGGTTCGGGTCATAGTCCTGTGCAAAATCAGTATGGATCCATTTGTCCGACCACCAACAATCATAACAGTATACTTTCATGTCGGTTTTGTCAGGTGAATACATCGATACAACTTCTTTTGCGCACAGATCACATTTGCGCTTATAGAGATTCACAACATTCCTCACCGCCAATCTTCGACGATTCCGGCATCTGGGACATAATGTTGGATCGGGAATTTCGAATTTTTCACCAGCAAAAGTCGGCACCATCTTTTGACGAAATTCAATTTCTTGGTCGGTAACTTCGAATCCTTTTTGGCATTGTTTACAGACTTTCTGTTCAGCCATTTACTTTAAACTCCTCTCATAACAATCCTGGCAATACACTTTTTCTTTTCGCTCTGGTGCAAAAGTAGTTTTAAATTTATTTTGACAAACCCCGTCATGGCCATGTCCTTGCTCGCTGCAGATACATTCACTGTCATAAAGCTTGGGGAAATTGAGTTTAGCAAACCTCTCCTCAAACCGAACATTCGGGTGCGTCAGTGGAAGAGCAATCTTTTCTTTCACATGAAAAGCTAGTTCATTCGGCATAATTTTGAATGGCTTGCCCGATTTCTCACACTTGATTATCCCTCGCATAATTTCATCTACTTTTTCACGCGATTGGTAATAATTAATATCATCATTCAGCAAACAATACTCGCCTTGATAATTCGGAGTATAATCATTCTCTTGCCAGCCGCATCCAATTTTTTCAGCCTCCTCTTTACTAAGAGGATAAAACTCATTGGCAAAAGTTTCATTGTAGGCATATGGGCAGAGTTGATTTTCTAGAAATTCACCCCATTCCCCAGTCGACTTCATGTGCCCAATAATTTTACCGACCATTTGCTCATATTCTTGATTGGAATATTTTTTATTTAGAATACAATGATTTTGTTTCTTCATAGATACTGAGCCAAAACAATCCTCGCAATTTATTAGCGAGTCGCTGTAAAAAATATTTCTACACGACCAAATACCATTTGAAAACAAGCAGTTATAGGCTGTATCTCCTACCGACATAGAATAATAACAAAGCTCCGTTTCGCCAAGACCAACAGCCGTGCAATCCATTACATCATTAGAAAGTGCACCAATCAAAACATACTTGCCATTTTCCATATCGTTTATTTCAAAAGCTTCGCGGAGCCCTTTGCAATTATTTAAATTGGCACCTTCACAGTCTTCGCACTTCAGCTGAACTACTGCATTTTTTACCGCTGATTTCTTTACTTCATTGAATTTTTTTAACGACTCGGAAACCGTGGAGTTTTTTTCGAGGGTTTTTTTAAGATCAAGAAATTCTTCTTTGGTGCAAGGTTTGTTATAGGCAAAATAACTCTTGTTTCTTAGACCACTTGAAAAAACACAATGGTCACATCCCTTGAGATCATATGAAAAATAACATTCATTGGAGTCATAAATGTATTCGCAGTAAGCACTTTTGAAATTTTTTGCTCCATAAAAAATCTGATAACAAAGTTCCGACTTTTCTAAAAAATGGCAGTCAAAACAATCTTTGCAAGACCCGAAACGATAGCCGTATGAGCAGTTCTCGTTATTCCATGATCCAGCAAAACACAAATAGCAGTCTTTGTTATTGCCCGAAAAATGACAATATTCACTATTTTCCGAATTTTTGTTCATCAGTGCAATTCGCGGAACTTTTTTGATCAGCTGGGCAAATTGATCAGAGAAAGTTTTATTGAAATCATAATCTAGTCCGAAACTTTTTGGATCCCATTTATCAGACCACCAACAATCTTGGCAGTAGACCGTGAACGGTTTGTCTGGAGAAAAAGTGGTAATTATCGGCTTCGAACAGAGATCGCACTTTCTATTGTAGAGTGATCTATTATTCCGCCACATCAATCGCTTTTGCCGCCTACATTCCGGACACAAACTTGGCTCGGGAATCTCAAAAGCTTTCCCGGCAAAGGTTGGGCTTATTTTCTTCAAAAATTCCAAATCCCAATCTCCAACTCCGAATTCATTCAGGCATTGTTTACAGGTTTTTTGCTCCATATGTCTTAAATTATATTTCTCTTTCTATTCTTTTCTATCATTTTGATATTTAACTTTTGATTTTTTATATAATTGATTGTTGGTAACATTTTTCACAATACACTTTCTCTTTCCTATCCGGTGCGTATGTTGTCTCAAACTCATTATTGCACCCTTCGTTCATACATTTGCGGTGCCAGAGATGTTTGGGGTTGCGTTTTATCATTCTTTCGGTAAATCTAACATTAAAATGCTTTCTTGCTACTGGAATGTTGTGCTCTAGATAAAATGCTAATTCCTGAGGCATTATTTTATAAGGCTTGCCGGAGACTTCACATTTTAATATTCCTGACAATAACTTTTGCCTTTCTCCTTCATCGCTTTCATAATCGGCAATGTCATCTTTGGGCTCATAAAACGGTCCGTCATGCTTAAGTGAATAATTATTGTCCTGCCATCTTGCGCCAAACGCCAAAGCTTCCTCTTTGGATCTGGGGAAGTTGTCATTCGCGAGAGTTTCGTTGTATGCGTATACATTAACTCCAATCGGGAAGTTATCGCCCCACTCATCTGTCTTTTGCATGTGTTCGATTATTTGAGCGACCTTCTTCTCGTATTCTTCTTTGGTGTACTGCTTATTTAAAATACAGTATTGCTTGTGACTCAGACCGACACAGCCAAAGCAGTCGCTCGAATTAAAGCAGTGCCGTGAATAATAAATGTTATTACAAAACAAGCAGTGTTCGCAAAAATAATATCCCACACCGGCATTTCCGACGTTCGAGATCTCGTAACCTCGCTCGAATCCGCCACCCATGAAATCCATACAATCTTTGGCGTGAACGGCTCGATATGTGTATTTTGAATCCTGTACGTCGTTACATCCGAAGCAGTTTTTTGCATTACTACAATTCACCAAATCGTCGCCCGTACAATCGTCGCAGTTGACCGTATTGGCGTATTTCACGATTGAGTTTTGTTTGATCTTTGAGAGCTTATCCTGATATTCGTTTACTTTTGCGTAAGACCCAAAATTATAAGTCTTAAGTTTCTCCATATATTCTTCTTTTGAATACTCTTTGTTTTCGATACAGTATTGCTTTCTTCGAAGGCCAGTGCAGAACAGGCAGTCCGAACACCCAATTAAATCATAAGAAAAACGGCAATTTCTTGAATTATGAATAATATCGCAGAACGAACAATCGTAGTTTTTCGAAGAACTGTAGAGCCAATAGCAATGCTCGTTTTCTTCACTGAAGGTTTGATCCATGCAATTTTTATCTGAATATGAAACGTATGAATAGAGAACTTTTTCACATCCAAAATAGCAAACAAAAGACATATAGCAGTCTTTGACACCATCTATGAAGTTCCCATACTCAGAGTTTTCGTTGTTAGTGTTTGAGAGAGCTAATTTCGGGACTCTTTTGTAAAGCTCCATATATTGATCTACAAATTTTTTACTTGGGTCAAAATCAACGCCGTAATCCAATGCGTCCCAGTCATCAGCCCACCATTCTTCCGAAGAGTAAACGATAAGATCTTTATCCGGAGAAAAAGAGGAAATTATCTCTTTGCCCGACTTATCTGATTTTCTCTTATATAAATTTCTTTCATTTCTCATCAGCTCGCGCCTGGTTTCTCTGCACTCAACACAGAGCTTAGGCGAAGGCATCTCGAAAGTTTTGCCGGCAAAGGTCGGAGAAATTTTTTTGTAGAATTCTAAATCGTCATCTGCAATTTCAAACGATTTTAAACACTGCTGGCAAGTGATATTATTCATAATTTTTTGATTAGGTTTTTGTTCCACCCAAAAACCGTATTTTCAGCCATCTAAACCTGATCTTTCTAGTTCCAGCTTACCTTAAAACAGAGAAAAATAAAAGTGTCGGCACTATAATCATTGATTCTTGCATAATTTCTGCTATCGTGGCTTCATCACACGAGGAAAGAGGGCAAGCCCTTTGAAACTGAGAATTATCGTCGGAAATCCCATAAAAGACGGTGTCCAACTTATCACCGACACTGGGCTGGCTATTGCGGCCTGGATTGACGAAAAGAACGAGATTGCTCTCAGCCAAACACAAACTGCGGTCGGTGGACTTCAGTCGAGCATTCCGGAATGGTTTGAGCGAATTCCGATGCTACATGCCTTGGCGTCAAGTATCGAGTTCTTCTTCGTCAAATGCACCTGGGCCGGGATCATGCTGGTGATTCTCACCATTCCCTACTACATCCCTTCAACATCGGACATCGAGATCCGCTTTGAGATCACCTGGTGGGGGGAGGCGATAGCCCTTTTGGGCCTTGTCTTCGTGGTCCGGTGGATCTGGAAATTGCTGGACAGCGTCTGCCGACTTCACACCGTTGAGCATATGGTTGTCAACGCCTACAATACCAGAAGACCGGCAACAGCCGAGAGCCTGCTCGAAGCTGGTAGTTTCTCGGTACATTGCGGCAGCCTGATCGTGATCAACGCCGTGGCAATCACCGCGCTCGCGGGGCACATCTTGCCACAAGTGTACACGCCGCCTCTAATATGTATCCCGGCGTTCGCACTAGGCATTGAACTGAGGGCGCTCGAAATGAGGTTCCGCGCACTTCGAAGCTTGGTTGCTCTAGCACAAAGAGCCGTCTGCTGGACACCAAGAGCAGACGAACTCAGAGTTGGAGTCGCCTTGCTTCAAGAGCTTTACCGAATCGAGATGGAGCAGGACCAGGAAGTCGACGTATGACTCCCTTGCTTTTTTATTTGAGCATTGTGAGAAATTCTTTTTCACTAATGACCTTAGCTCCAAACCGCTTTGCCTTTTCTAACTTTGAACCCGGATCCTCGCCAACAATCAAATAATTAGTTTTCGAAGTTACTTGAGAATGAACCTCGCCGCCAAATTGGGTAATTTTTTTATGGGCCTCATCGCGGGTCATCGTTTCAAGCGATCCGGTTACAACAAAGTTCTTGCCTTCAAGTTTATTTCTTATAACGGGGGAGTGAAAGGCATTAACTTTTACGCCTTTTTGAAGTAAATCCTGGATCAACTTCTTATTTTTCTCGCTTGATAAAAATTCCATTACCGAGCTTGCCACCTTCTCCCCTATCCCGTACATTCGATTTAAATCCTCTTGTTTTATCGAGATAAAATCATTTAAATTACCAAATTGCTTGGCCAAATCTTGGGCCATCTGAGAGCCGACATGGCGAATTCCAAGAGCATAAATAAACCTATCGAGGGTGATCTCTCTTGCTTTTGCTATCGATTCAACCAAATTTTTCGCTGATTTTTCGGCGAATCTCTCAAGCGGTTTCAAATCTCCCTCGGTGAGAGAAAAAATGTCAGAGGCATCTTTAACCAACCCTCCGCTTATCAGCTGCTGCATAATTTGCGGGCCCATTCCATCGATTTCAAAAGCGCCTTTTGAAACAAAATGGTTTAGCTGTCTGTGCTCCCGAATTGAACAATTTTTATCCTGGCAATACCAATCAACCTCACCCTCGCGCTTTACAACCTTGCCGGAGCAAATCGGACAAACACTTGGCATACGAAAAACTTTTTCCCTTCCAGTTCTCATTCTTTTGATCGGCTCTACCACTTCAGGAATAACATCGCCGGCTTTTCGAATAACAACCGTATCGCCAATTTTGATATCCTTGCGGGCAATTTCATCCCCGTTATGAAGCGTCGCCCGCGAGACCTTTGAGCCGGCAACAATTGTCGGCTCCATAAGTGCAACCGGCGTTAATTTACCAGTTCGTCCAACTTGAACAATAATATCTCGAATCACACTTGTCGCTTCCTCGGCGGCAAACTTGAAGGCAATTTGACCGCGAGGCGCTTTGCCAACCACGCCAAGGCGCGAAAATAATTTTTTGTCATTGATGCCAACTACTAATCCATCGATTTGGAAGGCTAAATGCTCGCGCTTGCGAGAAAGTTCATCAAAAAATTGAATAACCTCTTTTGCATCATGGCAAACTTTATTTATTTTGACATTAGCATTAAATCCTAAAGCTTGAGCAATTTCATGTTCTTCGCTGTGATTATTAAGAGATAAATCGGTCGTAACCGCATAAGTCATAAATTTAAGTTTTCTTGAGGCAGAAATTTTTGGATTAAGTTGTCGGATCGAGCCGGCCGCTAAGTTTCGCGGGTTGGCAAAAACCTGCCCACCGCTCTTTTTTTGTTCCTCGTTGATTTTTTGAAAATCTCCTTTGTCAATGTAAATTTCTCCCCGGATTTCCAAATTCCCTCTATTATACTTTTCAAAATCCCGAAGTTTCATAGGAATTGATTCGATTGTTTTCAAATTATTTGTTACGTCCTCCCCGACTTTGCCGTCACCTCGAGTTGCACCTTGAATCAAAACCCCATTTTTGTAAATCAGGGTTACCGCCAAGCCATCCATTTTAACCTCGGCATAGTAGCCCGATTTTTTGATTTTATCTTCGCCCACTAACTTAGCAATCCTCTGCTGCCAAGCTAAAAATTCCTCTTCAGAAAAAACATCATTTAACGAGAGCATTGGCTGAGAATGGGTAACTTTTTCAAATTTATCAAGCGCCTTGCCGCCAACACGTTGGGTTGGCGAATCCGAAGTTACAAGTTCGGGAAATAGTTCTTCGAGACGAGCCAATTCTCTTTTGAGCGAGTCGTCAACTGCATCAGAGACTCTCGGCTTGTCTAGGGCATGATAAAAATATCGATTTTGGTCGATTTCTTTCTTCAAAATCTCGATTCGCCTCTTAGCTTCTTCTTTTTCCATAGCCCAATCTTACCTCCAGAGCTACCTGTTGGCAATGGCTATTTGAGAAAATTTGATAGAGCTAACTGACCGGCTTAATTATAGTAAAATACGTAGTGTCGTCCTCAACCCAAACATTTACGAAAGATCCGATATCTGTTTTTGATTTAATCACTCTATATTTCATCGAGCCGTCAACCGCTTCCGCAACAATTGCGTCTGAACCGATTTGATTTTGATAATACTTTTCAACTTTATCTCTTGAATCTGAGGTCGTATAAGTCGCCGCCGTAACTTTTGTTCCCGAAAAGTTTAGATTTTCAGCAGCACCCTTGTCGGAAATAATTTTAGCACCAGGGTAAACCTTTATCCCCAAATCCAAATTAGAGGTATCGGGAATATATTCACCACTTAATGATTTGCTGCCTTCCGAGATTGAGAAACCTTGATCATTGAAGACCTGCTTAATATCGGTAACATTGGCTGTCTTGTCTCGTGCAACATAAATCCAAATACCGCCGGTTATGACAATTAGCACCCCTAAAACTATTATGTATTTTTTCATTGATCCGAATTAGGCTTCAACTTTGGGAGCTGTTTCAATCGCTTTCTTTTGTGATGCTTCTACTTCAAACAATTGTTTCGCTTGGAAATGAAACATTCCGGCAAAGACATTCGAAGGGAAAGACTTTATCTTGATGTTATAGTCTCTGACATTAGCATTATAAAATCTTCGGGAAGCTTCTATCTTATTTTCCGTGTCAGTCAACTCTTCCTGAAGATTAAGGTAATTTTCGTTGGCTTTTAATTGCGGATAATTCTCGGCAACAGCGAAGATAGACTTTAGGGTTTTTGAAAGTTCATTTTCAGCCTTCACCTTATCGTTGATCGTTCCGGCATCCATCGCGTTGGCGCGAGCTTTAGTGACTTCCTCAAACACTCCCTTTTCGTGTTTTGCATAAGATTTTACCGAACTTACCAAATTGGGAATAAGGTCATATCTTCTCTTGAGCTGGACCCCGATATCACTCCACGCCTCTTCGCTGCGGGTTTTCAAAGTGACAAGCGAATTATAAATTATAATTGCACTCAAGATAATTACTGCGACTATTCCTATAGCAATCCACATATTTTCTCCTATTTTATTTAAGGCGTAGACGGAACCGGTGGAACAGAAACCGCTGTGCTTCCAGCTTGGGCCGAACCCGTACTGGTTGAACTTGGATAAGTAGATGTTGTACTCGACTGCCCGCTTGTGGCACCGCTTGAAGTTGCGCCAGTTGTCGTGCCAGCTTCGCCGGTGGCAATTGTTGAGGCATCCACCTTGTAAAGCGTTTTGCCAGAGTCTATTACCGCCTCCGCGTCATTTGCGTCATCTAATTCAGCAGTCAGGAGAAATGTCTTGCCATCTGACTTGTAGGCATAGGCTTTACTCGACGAGGGATCTTGAGGGATTTTGCTCAAATACATCGGCACAAGTTCCTTCTCGAGCAAATTACCAGACTGATTTAGAAATGTAAAGCTCGCTGAAACAGGATATGAACCGCTTGCAGCGTAATAATTAATTAAAGCCTGCTGTAAAACGATAAGATCTGATTTTCTTTGACTGTCGTCGGTTGAAGAAGATGTGCTTGAGGAAGACGAAGTTGCAGTTTTTGTAGCGGTCGTTTTTTTACTCGAAGTGCCGCTAAACATTGTAGTGTAAACATAATATCCCCCTGCCAAAACGAGCACGACAAGAACTCCGATAATAACCTTTTTCAAACGGCTTGAACCCGGCTTTGGCTCTTCGGCACCAGAGAAGACATTGCTCGATACCGGAGGATTTGCTTGAGGCGGAGTGGGCGCACCAACAGACGGCTGAGCAGGATTGGTCACGCCATCGAGCGAGACATTGTCGGTTAATTTCTGACCGGCATTGAAATTTACTTCAGGCATAGCCTCTGGGGGTTGAGGCTCGGGAGCTGGCTGAGGGGCAGTATTTTGACCAATCGACTTTTCATTTAACTCCGGTGGTTGAAGCGGGGTATTTGTATTTGAAACAGGTACCTGCTCCTGAAGCGGCGGGTTAGTCGGGTTGCCTTCTCCGGGCATCGCCTCCTGAGTGGTTAGATTAGCATCTTGGCCTGCGGGAGTTGTTTGCGGCTGTTCTTGAAGAATTGATTTTAAAAACTCATCGGTATCGGGAGCGGGTGCCGACTGGCCTAAATCGGCCTCACTGGTCGGAGGAGCGGCGTTAGGAGGAGTCGGGATACCTTGTTCTCCTGGAACTGGGTTTGCGGCAGGTGCCGGCTCGGTTGGGGTAACTGGAGGTGTAGCGGGCTGAGCCGGATTGTTGGTCGGGGGAGTAAAATCAGCACTTGGTGCTTCTGGAGGAAAAGGGGATCCGGCCGGAGCCGGAGACTCCGGAGCTGCTGGAGGTGCTCCAGAAGAGCCGGCGGGTCCGCCAGAGGCAACCTGACCTGCTGGTCCTGATTGCTCCAAAGGCGACTTGGTCGGTTCTTTATTTATCGGTGAATTTGCATCACCCGTTTGCGGATCGTTGTTCACGCTCAAACTATCAGCCATTAGCCCCTCCTAGGTAGTGACAATTAATTAACAACTAAATAAAGCTAACTACTCGATCGGCCCCTCTTTGAGGTCTCATCGTATAAATCATACCACATATTAAGTTCAATTAAAAAACAAGGGGGTCTAGAAGTCTTCGAGGGCTTTATTGACAAGAGGATCATTGCTTGAAAAATTTTGGTCATCAGGAGTCTGCATTTCGATATCCGGTTTTAGACCATTTTTGTCAATATCAAGGCCACTTGGAGTAAGCCATTTAGAAACCGTTATCTTAACACTCGAGCCATTTTGAAGATTAATCAGCTGTTGGACCACGCCCTTGCCAAAAGTTACCACTCCAATAATCTTGCCGCGATTATTATCTTTAATCGCTCCAGCTAAAATTTCGCTTGCAGAGGCGCTTCCTTCATCAACCAATACGGCTAGTTTTACATTTTGCCAACCACGCTCCAAATTCACTTTGCTTTCTGTCTTGCCCGTTTTACTTTCTTCGACTACAACGGTCTTGCCTTTCGGTAAGAAATATTCGGCAATCTGGATAGCAGAATCAAGAAATCCTCCCGGGTTGCCCCGAAGATCCAAAACAACATTTTTGACTCCCTTTCCCGACGCCTCTTTGTATATTTTTTCAAAATCATCATTGGTCGCAGATCCAAATTCATTAAGGGAAATTACTGCCGTATCTTTGATATATTTGACTTCAACCGTTTTAACTTCAATTTTCTCTCTCGTCAGCTCATACTCCTTAACCGAATCCTTGCCATCGGGTAGAATTGTAAGTTTAACTTTGCTGCCCGCTTTACCTCTGATTTTAGAGACAACCAGATCGATCGGCTGATTTTCACAGATAAAATCATCTACTTTTAGTATTTGATCTTTTGTGCCGATCCCAGCTTTTGCCGCCGGTGAGTTTTCAATCGGAGCAATAACCGTTGGGACTTTGTCTAAAATACCAAGTTTAAGACCAACGCCTTCGAGTTGACCGGATAATTCCTGTTCGAATTCGTTAGTTAAATCAGGCGACAGAAAGACAGTATAGGGCTCGTCCAATGATTCAAACGCTCCCTTAATTGCCCCAAAAACATATTTTTGAGGGTCAATATTACCGAGATAGTTTTTTTTGAGAATACTGTAAGCCTGCCAAAAAAGGTTGAAATCCGCTCCCTCGATTGCTTGAGGAGCTGATTGTTTAGAATAATTTTTGCCAATAAAAAAACCTGCTGTTCCTGCTAAAAATAGCGAGGCTATGAGCGAAAATGTAAAAATGAGTTTAGCACGTCTGATTTTTCTCATAAAAAGAGGATATCAAATAAATCGGGATTAATGAATAGCTGAAGGCGATTATTTGCCAGATTTCTTTTTGTAATCATCGATTGCAAGCCTTAGGGCTTGATCGCCGAGGACTGAACAGTGAATTTTTCTCTTTGGCAATCCGCCGAGAGCTTCGATAATATCTCGGGCGGTTATTTCATAGGCATCGTCAATATCAAGGCCAATTACCATTTCAGAGAGAATACTCGTTGCGGCAATTGCGCTCGCACAGCCAAAAGTCTTCCATTTAAAATCAACAATCTTGTTGTTTTTGATCTTTAAATAAACTTTCATCACATCACCGCAGGCGGGTGAGCCAATTTCGGATGTAGCGTCGAATCTTAATTCATCTTTCTTATTTTTCAAGAAATTTCGCGGATTAAAAAAGTGATCTTCGACGATTTTCGAGTAGATAAATTTTTCACCTTTTTTGTCTTTAACTTCGGCCATAAGGACTCATTTGCCTAAATCTATTAATTGTTTTTTTCAAGACTTTAAGAAATATATCAATTTCGCTTTTTTGAGTCGAGCGTCCGATGGTCACTCGAATTGACCCGTGGGCGGCAACCTCGCCGGAAATTGCGGTTATAACTCGAGATGGTTTCAGGTCTCGGCTGGAACAAGCGGACCCGGTTGAAACAGCAACAAATTGGTGGTTTAAATCGAGTAAAACCGATTCACCCTCAATTCCTTTTATCGAAAAATTGACATTGTTTGGCAGTCTCCTTTTCGTTGAGCCGTTTATCGTAATTCCTTCAATTTTTATTAATTTGGAAATTAAATAATCCCTCAGCAATTTTTCATTTTGAGCTTTTTTTGTTGAAATTATCTCTACGGCTTTAGCTAGACCGACAATTGATGGAACATTTTCAGTCCCCGCTCGATAACCATTTTCTTGCTGGCCGCCAACAATCTGCGGTTCAATTTCAATATTGCTTTTTTTAAATAAAACACCGATTCCTTTTGGACCATAAATTTTCGAGCCGTTAAAAGACAAAAGATCGACACCGAGTTCCTTGACATCCATCGGCAAATATAAAGTGGCCTGACAAGCATCTGTGTGAAAAAGCGGATATTTGTTTTCCATCTTCCATTTACAAATTACCTTCGAGATTTCTTTTATCGGCTGGATCGTACCAATTTCGTTGTTGGCATACATGATCGAAACTAAAATCGTATCTTTTCGAAGCGCACGTTTGATTTGATTGGCAGAAATAATTCCATCCTTATCGGGCTTCAAATATGTAACTTTAAATCCTTCGGTTTCAAGCCGTTTGCACGCCTCATAAACTGCCGGATGTTCAATAATGGAAGAGATGACATGGCCCTTTTTGAATTTTTTCAAAATGCCAATTATGGCTAAATTGTCGGATTCGGTTCCGCCCGAAGTAAAAATAATCTCATCTGGGCTGCAAGTTAAAAACTTGGCAATTTTTGCCCTTGAAAAATCGATCGCTTCTTTCGCTTCTATTCCGCCAGAATAAATCGATGACGGATTTTCAAAATTACCAGAAAAAAACGGCAACATAGCTTTTAACACTCGGGAGTCCATCGGAGTTGTAGAAGCATAGTCTAGGTAAATGTGTTTCATAATTTTATTTCGAAGTTTTGCTTAATCTCTCGGAGAGTTCTTCGATTTTTCTGATACAGTCAGCACAGCCAAGATTGCTATTTTTTTCTTCCTTTTTCGGTCTAATTACAGCTATTGGCCGTGAATATCTCATGACCTCATAGCTTTCCCCACCTTCAACATCCTTCATAATTCGCGAGACTTGACTCTGCAATTGATTGATATTGATGGTTTTCATGTTTGTAGATTCCAGAACACAGAGGCCAGCTACCAGAAATTTTCTGGCATCTGATCTCTGGATTCTGGCTTCTTATATTACTTTTACATAACATTGTACATAACAATTATAAAATGTCAACCTATGACATTTTATTAAGTTCAAAACGCAAAACTCAAATCTCAAAGCTAAAAAATTCCTTGGAGTTCTGGTAAATTTGCTTGCTTGCAACTTCAAAATCTATTTTTTTGACTTGTGCAATTTTTTTAATAACTTCTTTGACCATATACGGTTCGCATTGCTCGATTCCTTTTGATTTTAAAGGCTCGGGAATATTATAGGGAGCATCGGTTTCAACCATAGTTTTTTCAATTGGCGTTCGCTCAATCGCTTTTTTAACTCTTTTATTGCCATAAGTTATATTTCCAGTAAATGACAATAAAAATCCACGTTTAACCGCCCAGGAAGCCATATGATGATCGGCTCCGAAGCAATGCAAAACGGCTTTTGTAAGCTCGGGGTAGCTGTCAATGATTTCTCTGACTTTCTCATCCGCCTGACGATTGTGGATAATTAAAGGTTTATTTAATTTTAAAGCAAGTTCAATATGTTCTTTAAAAAGCTTTATTTGTTGATCTTCGGTTTTATGCTCCGCGTCATGAAAAAAATCCATTCCGCTCTCGCCAATTGCGACAGAGAGCGGATCACCAGCCAGCTCTTTGATTTTTGCAAAATTAATCCGGTCTGTATGAACGGCATGAATTCCAACTGCAACAAAAGCAAAATCGGCAATCTCAGTATTTATTTTTTTGGCAATTTCAAGAGCGTTTGCAGAGGTATCTGAATCAGAGCCGACTATAATAATTTTTTTGACACCTAAGCCGTAAGATTTTTTGGCAACTTCAAGAAAATCATCCCTGAAAGCCTTGAAGTTCAGATGGCAGTGAGTGTCGATAAACATTAGTAGGTCGGTACTGGTGGCACCAAAACGTCATCGTCTGTTGAAGTTGCACCGGCTGTAACGGTGGTCGTCGCCGTAGTTGAAGATGTTGCGGTTGCTGAAGTCGTGGCCGCGGGAGCATAGAGAAGATTCATTGCTCTATTCTTGGTCCTTCTTAAATAAACCCAGAAGTAACTTTTAGCGGGAATTTTACTTATCGTTGTATCGGAGTCAGTTCCGGTTAATTCCTTGACTGAACCGGTAGCGATACCTGTTTGGCTGACAACCACATAGACCTTGACGCTCATTTTATGAACATCCGCCCCCATAACAGATGAGAAGCTGGCGGTTTCACTAGCAGTGTTGCTAGCGGCATAAGTCACATTATAATTTTTAAGCAAAGTCTCCTTCGAAGCCGCGTTGCCGGGCCAATAAAGCATATGCCATCCCCGGCCAAAAATCAGACTGCTATCGGGCCTTGTAGTGGAAGTCAGGGAAGATAACTCAAGATCTATAGCGTTGCCGGGGTTATAAACGTAATAACCGAGGCTCGGATGAGCCCAAAACCTAACTGAGCTCGTGATAGAGAAATAGTCGGCTTGATTGGTGAAGTCCGGGTTGCTTATTATCCAGTCGCGATTTGGGATAACAGGATCATTAAAGGAGTAAACAAACATTCCGGCTTTGCCAAAAGCTGAAGAGTCTCTGCCGTTTAAGGTCTCTCCTGAAATCATACTCCAGCCGGCGGGCACATTTACGCTTATCGAAGGCCCTGATGGTTCAGATGGTTTAGGAGGCTCCGACTCTGCACTTGCCGTAGCGGTCACAGAAACAACCATTGAGGGAACCGGGGAGGCGCTAGCAGTGGGGGAGATTTCGCTGTAAGGGTCTGTTGGGATTGGTGGTTCGTCCGTATCGGCTGAAATCGAATAATTCGCAAGTATTTTTATCCCGCCATAGAGCGAGACAACACCAAGAACCAGAAGTCCAGCTATTATGAGAAAGATCTTTTTCGAGTTCGACTTTCTTTTGTGCAACACTCGATCTTCTAAATTTTCGTTTTCCACTTTTTCCCCTTAAAAAAATAATGCTGGAGATGAACTGATATCCTTCACCTTAATTATAAAAGATGAATTTGGACTTAGCAAGTCCTTTGCATCAAGTTCCTGTCCCTTGGAATTATATACTCCTTCGATAATGCCTCTCTGCTTTGCCTCTTCGATCGTAATTAAACTGCCATTTAACCCGATGATCCTTCCCGAAAGATCAAGGCTTCGATCTAAATTGACCTCATTGTCGCCAACTTTAAACGGGATCGATTTGGTTATAAATTCGTCCCCCTCGGAACTGGCACTAATTTTTGACTGCCAGCTCATCACTCCCCAAACACCGAGTGCAACAACCAAAAGCGCTGCTACGGAGTAAAATGAGAGTTTGCTTGATGTTTGATTCATTTTATTACAACTTGCGTCTCGTCGAGGATATAGTCTTCCCCGAGTCTGGAATAGTTTAAATACGCCCTAACCTTAAGCTCGCCCGACAAGTAACTCGGAACCAGCCATGTATAATTATATTCTTTTTTGCTCCCCGGCGAAAGCTCTTCTAAATTCGGCCACAGGGGACAATTTTTCATGTTTAGATCATCGAAAACCTGCTTGCCTTCTCGGTCGGTTATTTCAAGTTTGATCTGGCAAGGATCGGCAATCCCGGACGAGACAAGATAATGCGAGGAGGTGTCATTATTTAGAATATTCAATTTAAAAGGAATAAAATCTCCCTTGGCATAAGTGTCGCCCCCGCCGATTATCGAGAGGCCGAGATTGACCTGCCTGGCAGTAGTTTTCGGCTCTGAAGAAATATTAAACCAAAATGGACCTTCAAAATTTTCCAGCCGGTTTAAGTCGTTTTCCTTAAGATTGCCACGTTCGATAGAATAAATTTTGCTTGAGGCCCTGCCGTCGCGGACCAGATCAAGCAAGGCAAATGAATCCTTGGAGATAAAATTCTTCTCGTTTGAATTGAAATATACCCTCATCTTGCCCGGCGGATCATTTGACGGGTTATAATATAATAAATTCCAACCCTTAGCCACCGAAGGGTAGTTTATGTCATCCGGAACCCGATAGTCTTGTGGCCTTATAACCTCCAGATCGTCCTTTGACGAGTTTATTATCGCATAGGCTCGCCCCGGCTCGCCAATTTCTTTCTCCTCTGTCCATGCCTGTTTTGTTGGATTGTAATAAACGGTTTTAAGACCTCGTTCTTGTAATTTTTGAAAATTCATCCAATCTCTCGAGCCATAATAGTTTACCCCCGGCTTTAGGCGAAGATTTGCGCTCTCGAGTGTTTTTGCGGTAGTTTCAGATACATTTAAGTTTTTTTCCTTCAGAATTGGATTATTGCTATCAATTGCAAAAAGCTCATTAGCTTTAAACTCACAGTCATTTTTTTTCTTTATGATCAATCCGATCGTATTTTTTCCGTTTGATAAATTAGCTTCCGCAGACCTATAAACCGAAGTATCTGAGTGAGCATCCTGATCAGACAAACTTTTTTCGTTTTCGATACCATTTATCAATAATTGAACGGAAATATCTCCTAGATTTCCCTTATCTGGCAAAATATAATATTTTACCTTTATTCTATCTTTAAGATTATTATTCGATGAATAATCAATAACAACGCGGTATTTTTTCGATGAAGTTCCCAAGATTGAATACGCCACTGCATTATCGGAAAATATGGCTTTTTCAGCTAATTTAAGATCGCTTTTTTTATAAAAAGATCGACCAACCGGACACTGACCGGACAAAAGAAGACTTGGGTTATCAGCCGCGTTGATTTTTAACGGGTTGATCAAGCAAAACCCGACTAGCGATAAAACAATAACCGTTAGAGCGAACGCCAAAATATTTGCCGAATTTTTACTCAAATCAGCCCCCAAAAAGCGAGGTATTGTTGGTTTTTTTCATTCGACCTAGTCAAAGAGATAGAGCCAGAAAATACCGCTCTGACCAGCTTCGGGATTTCGCCCAGGGATGGTGATCGCTGACGGACCGCCTTCCTTGACAACATCGAAAATAGTGAAGGGATCCGGAGTTTGATTGTTAGCATAGGGCTTGGCAATGTAATAGATCTTTGTAAATGCCGCTTTATCTTCTCCGGCTCTGCCGTAGTTTAGATCGCCAAGCGAGACATCGTTTAGATAACCCTGACAGTGAATGGGATCGGGATTATTGTCGGTACAGGTTTTTTTGGTGTATTTCATGGTTGACAGCTTGGCCGCTGAAGTAGAAGTATTTGCTATCAAGTTCCAGCCTCTATAGAGAATTGTGCTACCGCCGGTGGAAGAGTTTTCAAAAGTAACAACTACATCCTTGGAACTAGTGTTCTTGACATAATAGCCCGTCTTATTATTGAAGATTGATGGAGAAGTATTCCAGACCCTGGCATTATTCTCGGCTGCGTTGAAAGCGAATGTCAGGAAATCATACGGGTCGGTCGTCAACGGCTTTGCCAAAACCGGCTTGCTAGCATCGGGAATCGAAATTGCGTTCCAGCCTGACTTCATGGTAATCCTAAGAGGCGTAGCGGTTACAGAAGGCGTGGGAGTTGGAGAAGGAGTTTTCGAAGGCGTTGGGGTTGGTGAAGGTGTCTTAGACGGCGTTGGAGTCGCAGAAGGAACTTTGGACGGAGTCGGTGTTGGTGAAGGGGCTTTTGATGGAGTCGGAGTTGGGGAAGGGGTTTTGGATGGAGTAGGAGACGGGGATGGTGTTGGAGTTGGCGATGGAGTAACAGAAATATTGGGCGCACCGGGATAATACAAGTCTGAAGTAGGAACAAGACCCAGCCTCTCGCTCGGGCTCTGCCACTTTAAGTCGACCGCGGCGTCGGTGCCAGCACTATAATATTCAATTTGTATTGGATATAGTCTGCCTGCGGTTAGATTTGCAGGACCTGTATAAGTAGTTGTGTAGATACTGCTCGCCATTTGTCGATGATTAGTTCGTTATTGACCCAAAGCTTGACGCCATCCTTGGCGGTAACATTAAAGTTATATGTCTCCGAGAACCTGGCCCTAACTTTTCCAGTCCATCTTACCGAGAAGCTTTTAGCGTTCATATCGTTTCGCGGTGCGCTGGAGCCCCAATCGAAATTAATTCTGTTGTCTTTTCTCCAGAACATATATTGGTCGAAATTACCGAGGTTATAATAAGTCCCAAGCAGGCCGGTGCCTTCGCCATGTGCGGGATTGTCATCATAATCGGTGAAGAAGGCCGAAGATGGAATAAGCACGCCTTCCTTTGCACCGGGTAGTCTCCAATATAGTTTGAGCAGAGCTTCGTCTGATTTGTCGTAGTGCTCTACCTTTAGAGAATACATCTTGCCTTGCTCCATGTAGACCCGGGCGGAAATACTATTGACCTTTAAGGCATTGTCACAGGTTGCTCCGGCATTAGCAGCGCAAGTTTTCCAGTCAGTCCAGTCGTCAATAATTTTTCTGCCACCAAGCCAGACTCTGACTCCATCGTTGTGAGTCACTCCAATATCATATATACCGGTTGTCGGGGCTAGAATCCTTGATGTGGATAGGTCAGACCAGTTATTTTCGTTTATTATTCCCGACACCGGAGATTGAGTTCCCCAGTTGAAATTGATAGTGCTATTTTTCTTGGCATGGATGGCCGTATCGAGATTTAAATCATTAAAGTAAATCGTCTTTATTCCCTGAGAGAGTGTATTTGCAGCAACGCTTGCCATCGGAACCAGAGAGGTTATCGGTGATGCAGATGGGACCACGGACGGCGATGGTGATGGTTTGGGGGTTGGAGATGGAGAAGGTGTTTTAGACGGAGTTATTGTTGGAGAGGGAACTGGCTTACACTTGCCGTCAGAGCATCCACCAGGACAGTTCGTGTCCGCTACAGCAATTTCGTTGTTGCTGCAAAAATACTCTGCTAGCATACTTCCCATACATTCATCCGTCTTAGTTATTGAGCCTTTTGTTACAGTACCCTTTTTATAAATGTCTCCTCCATCTGAATCCGTGCAAACAGGGATTGGAGTTGGAGATGGGGACGGCGTTGGAGTCGGTGATGGTGATGGTGATGGAGATGGAGATGGTTTGGGGGTTGGAGTTGGAGATGGAGAAGGCGTGGGAGTCGGAGAAGGAGCGGCTAAGGCATCTTTGAGATTAATCACATTATTTATACAGGCAACAACATATTGATCGCTTCCGTTAACAAGTTTGGCGGTAATCGGAACATCATAGGCAACGGTTGGCCAAGAAAGTTCTTTTGTCCAGTATGCTCCGACAGCCAAGTTCGGATTTCCATAGTCGAAGGCAAGCTTCTGGTGTCCAAGATCAGGAATTAACCAGATACTTCCATCTTTTTCGGTATAAACGAAATTATTAAAATTTCCCAAGCCTACCTTGAACGTAACCGTTCCTCCCTCCCCCGAACTGTTTGGAACGAATTTCGTGGCAGCTACAACCAACCTAAAGGTTTTATTTTGACCCGCTTTTTCAATAGTTTTAACAGCGTAAACCTTGGCTCTATCACCAAATGCAGCCTTTTCTTGTGCGTTCAGCGTACTCGCAGTAACATTCGAAGTCGCCGCACAATTTTCAGGAGAAGGAGCAGGGGTTGGTTTTGGAGTTGGAGACGGAGACGGAGTCGGAGTTGGAGAGGGCTTGGGAACGCTGAACATATCGGATAATTTAATGCTGTTTGCAAAATAAGCGAGACTCATAACTTTGGTCTCGTAAATATTATGACCAGTAGCGCCCACACGAGTAGCGGTTTGAACATTTCGCTTCAAAATAAACCCGATCGTTGCGGCAGAGTAATCGGGAATATAAGAAGCAGTCGATGTGGCTAAGCGATATTTAGCACAGTCGACAAGACCGTCCCAGTTACCACACCCACCACCTAACCCAGCACATTTTCCACAGGAAGTAAAAGTAATCGGGGTCGGTAATTGCGAAGTTGAAACATAGATTGACAACTCTTCCGGCCAATCGTATGTATGATTGCTGAAGCTTTTATCATAATTCGTCATCTTGGTTGCCGCTTTAAACTGAACCTGCCCACCTTTGCCATCGTTCGATTTAGCTAGTTCTACCGGCGTTACAATAACCCTATAAGTAGTTTGCGGGCCATAAGGACCAACGTTATTAACATAATCCGAGCGTGGAGTAACAACTTGAAATGCTGTGACCTTAGCAATCGGCACTCCAAGCGCTGTTGCATCTTCAGCGGTTGCGGCAACTTTAGTCGCGCTCGAACCAAGCTTGGTATTCTCGGCTGTGGCAGCAGTTGGGGTTATATAGTCAGCGCTCACCCGCCGCATTACCAAGATTGAGGCTACAACTAAAACAATAATCGCAGCAACAGCAATCGCTACTGGCAAAGACCCCTTCTTGAACCTAAGGCTTAATCCTGTTTTTTTCTTTTTTTGTTCCATTCCCCTCGCTTGAGTATCATTATCTTTGCTAATTATTTCAAATTAATTTTTTGTTTGCAAGAGCGAAGCAAACTCACCTCAAAATCCAATACCCCCTCAATGAATTGCATATCCTTTGGCTTAGTTAAAGAGATAGAGCCAGAAGATACCGCTCTGACCAGCTCCGGGATTTCGCCCAGGAATGATAATTTCTGACGGGCCTCCTTCTTTTACGACATCAAAGATGGTGAAGGGATCCGGGGTTTGATTGTTGGCATTTGATTTGGCAACATAATAAATCTTGCTGTATGCCGCTTTATTTTCTCCTGCTTTACCGTAGCTTAAATTGCCAAGTGAAATATCGCCTAGATAGCCCTGGCAGTGGATAGGATCGGGATTATTGTCGGTACAGGTTTTTTTGGTGTACTTCATTGTTGATAGTTTGGTTGCAGACTCAGAAGTGTTAGCTATTAAGTTCCAACCCCGATAGAGAACAGCGCTGTTTGCGGAAGAAGAATCTTCGAAGGTAACAGTAACGTCTTGGGAGCTGGTATTTTTAACGTAGTAGCCCATCTTTTTATTGAAAATTGATGGAGAAGTATTCCAAACCCTTGCATTATTCTCGGCTGCATTGAAAGCAAATGTCAGAAAATCATACGGGTCAACTGTGAGCGGCCTTGCCAAAACCGGTTTGCTAGCATCGGGAATCGAGATTGCGTTCCACCCCGGCTTCATAGTAATTTCAAGAGGCGTAGCAGTTACCGACGGGGAAACTGAAGGAGAAGGCGAGGGGGATGGAGATGGAGACGGGGAAGGTGATGGAGAAGGGGTTGGAGATGGAGATACGGCTGTACTTGGAGGCGTAGGCGAAGGTGATGGTGATGGCGAGGGTGATGGCGTCGGCGAAGGAGTAACAGAGATACTAGGAGCACCCGGGAAATATAGATCCGATGTTGGGGCAAGGCTCAGCCTCTCACTCGGACTCTGCCATTTTAAGTTGATCGCGGCATCGCTGCCAGCGCTATAATACTCGATCTGTATCGGATACAATTTGCCAGCTGCCAAATCGACAGAACCCGTATAAGTAGTCGGCTCGGATACATCGTGCCATTCATCGATGATCAGTTTATTGTTCACCCAGAGGTTAACGCCATCCTTGACGGTAATATTGAAGCTATAGGTTTCTGAGAATCTGGCTCTGACTTTTCCAGTCCACTTGACCGAATAGCTCTCGGCATTCATATCGTTTCGCGGTCCGCTGGAGCTCCAAGCAAAATTGATTCTGCTATCTTTCCTCCAGAATACGTATTGGTCGAAATTGCTGAGGTTGTAGTAAGTTCCGAGCAGACCGGTACCTTCGCCGTGAGCGGGATTGTCGTCATAGTCAGTAAAGAAGGCAGAAGACGGGATAAGCTCTCCCACATCGCGAACAGGCATCTTCCAGTAGAGTTTGAGGACTGCCTCATCGGATTTGTCGTAGTGTTCTACCTTTAGAGGATACATTTTGCCTTTTTCCATGTAGACGCGAGCAGAAATTCGATCGACCATCAGCGCGCTATCGCAAGTGATCCCGTCATCAGCACTGCAGGTTTCCCAATCATTCCAGCTATCGATAATTTTTCTTCCGCCAAGCCAGACTCTGACTCCATCGTTATGGGCAACTCCGATGTCATACACCCCAGATGTGGGAGCCAAAAGCCTTGACGTGGACACATCCGACCAGCCATCTTCGTTTATTATTCCAGATACCGGTGATTGAGTACCCCAGTTGAAGTTGATAGTACTATTTTTCTTGGCATAGACAGCCGCATCAAGGTCCAGATCGTTGAAATAAACCGTCTTTACTCCTTGAGAAAGCGTAGTCGCATCAACGCTTGCCATCGGCACAAGAGAGGTTATGGGAGCCGGGGTCGATGATGGCGAGGGGGAGGGAGATGGCGACGGAACCAGTGAAGGAACCAGCGAAGGAACTACAGAAGGTGAAGGCGAAGGCGAGGGCGAAGGCGATGGGGAGGGTGAGGCTTCCAAAGACGCAGTCAAAGACGGAGATGGAGATGGAGTCGGCGACGGAGCGGCTAAGACGTCTTTAACATCGATAGCATTGCTTACACATCCTACGAGATAATTTCCACTGCCGTTTCGAAGTTCTGCCCGAACAGTATAGCTAGTATAATCCGGAATTGACCAGTCGAGGTCTTTTGTCCAATAGGCGCCTATGGCTAGGTTTGGATTGCCATAATCGAATCTAAGCGTCTGATTGCTTCCCGGAAAAACCAACTGGATCGCACCTTTTTTTTCGGTATAAACAAAATTGTTGAAATTCCCCAAGCCGACTTTAAATTTAACAATTCCCCCCGAGTCGGCAGCGGTAACCTCTTGAGCTGAAATAACCAATCTAAAAGTCTTGCTCTGAGTAGTTTTAATCGTATAAGCTTTGGCTCTTTCGCCAAAATCAGATTTTTCCTGCGCAGTCAGTGCGCTCAAAGTCGTAGTTGAATTCGCCACACAACCCTGAGCACCGGAAACATCCGCAGAAATAGTTGACATACGAATTATCGCGCCAGTTAGAATAGCAACGACAGCCACAGCAGTTACACCGAATATAAATCCTTTTTGGATTGAGACCTTTCGCTTCATAACCCTCCTTAATCTATAACAATTCAATTATAGCTAAACGCTAAACAACTTTGCAATACCCACTTAAAACACTGCCAAGACAAACTCTCCCTTTTCGGGTATCCTAAGTAGATTATCTTCATTTATCGATGATAAATCAAGTATCAAAATTTCCTCATATATTTTGGTTAGTTCTCTTCCTATGAGTAACTTCTTTCCCTTGAGCCTTTCAGATAAAAATTTGATTGTCTTTCGAACGCGCTTGGGCGATTCAAAAAAGAAAACCGGGTATTTAACCCCTGCCAGCTCTCTAGCCAAAGTTTCACGGCCTTTCTTTTTTGGGAAAAAACCGATAAATCTAAAATCCGAGCAGGAAAACGGCGCAACCGATATGAGAGCCAAAAGAGGACTTGGTCCGGGGATTGGCATTATCCTTACACCATTTTTTTCCACAAGATCGTTGAGCTTTCCCCCGGGATCACAAAGATTGGGCGTTCCGCCGTCTGAAAGATAAGCGACTTCCCTACCCGACTTCAGCTCATCAAGCAAAAATGCTAATTTTTTATCAGACGAGTGCTGGTGGAGGGAAACGAGTCTTTTGTTAATGTTGTATTTTTTTAATAATTTAATTGTTTGCCTCGTATCTTCGCAAGCAATAAAATCAACCTTTTTCAGCGTTTCCAAGGCCCGCAGCGTGATATCGCCCAGGTTTCCAATTGGACTTCCTATTATATAAAGCATGTGAAAACCATACCAAAGCTGAATTGATTTTCAAGGAGAATCATGATATTTTAACAAGGGACAATCGGCTGTGATTGATTGCCCACGAGAGCCAATGATGAAAAAGCGACTCTTTTTTTCTTTTGTATTTTTTGCTAAAGTAGCACTTGCGACCGTGTTGCCGCTTGTTGTGTTTGTCGTACCCGGCAGAATCATAGACAAAAAACTTTCAATTTCGCCGGCACTTACAATCATTAGCGTCTTACTCGCACTCGCCTCAACAACGCTAAGCTTACGTCTCATCAGCAAAAAAACAGCAAAAAAATATAGAGGGCTGAATTAAAAATGGAAATTTCACTTGCAGCGGAAAAAATCGGACATATCGGTTCTTTTCCCATCACAAATTCGATGGCTCTTTCTTGGATCGCCAGTATTTTTCTAATTTTCATTGCCATGATCGCAACCAATAAAATTACTCTTATCCCAAACAAGATACAAAATTTTTTCGAAATGATAGTCGAGTTTTTATTTGACACCGCAAATGGCGTGCTCGATAACGAAAGCGCAACCCGCAAATACTTTCCGCTGATCGCAACGCTTTTTATATTTATTGTCGCAAATAACTGGATGGGGCTTTTGCCGGGAGTCGGGACAATTGGAATTCACGAGATGAATGAAGCCGGGCATACGGTTTTGGTGCCTATCCTAAGAGCCGGAACCGCCGACCTCAATATGACCTTGGCTCTTGCCATTGTCACTATGATTGCCGTTCAGGTTTTCGGCATCGCCGCAATCGGAACATTCAAATACGCCAAGAAATTTATAAACTTCTCCAATCCGATCAATTGTTTCGTCGGTTTTTTGGAAATGATTAGCGAATTTGCTAAAATTATCTCTTTCTCTTTTCGACTTTTTGGAAATATTTTTGCCGGCGAAGTTCTTCTCACCGTCATCGCCTTTTTAATTCCATATGTTGTCCCCTTGCCTTTTTTCTTCCTGGAATTATTCGTGGGGTTGATTCAGGGGCTTGTTTTTACTATGCTGGCTTTAGTCTTTATAAAGAGCGCGATCACCGAGGCGCATTAATTTAAGTTTCAAAAAGTAAATAATTTTCGGAGGAAATATGTTAGAGAGTGGATCGATCGAGGCCGTCAAGGCGATTGCCGCGGCCGCAACTATCGCCATTGGAGCAATTGCTCCCGCAATTGCAATTGGTTGGATTGGGTCAAAAGGAGTTGAGGCAATCGGCCGCAACCCCGAGTCAGCTGGTAAAGTCTCAAGCTCGATGATCTTGGCTATTGCTTTCGCCGAAGCGATCGCAATTTATGCCTTGGTTATCGCCTTGATAATTAAATTCGTCTAAAAAAATGGAAGCATTAGATAGCTTGGGGATTGATTGGAAACTTTTGATTGCACAAGCAGTCAACTTTCTAATTCTTGTTCTTGTTTTGTGGAAATTTCTCTACAATCCCCTCGTTGGTATGCTTTCTAACCGCAAAGCAAAAATCGAACAGGGAATGAAAGATGCCGATGAGGCGAGAATTAAGCTCGAGCAGACAAATATTGAGACAAGAAAAATTTTGTCTGAGGCATCGCTCGAAAGCGAGAAGATTGTCAAAGCGGCAAAAAAAGAGATGGAGGAGGAAACCAAGCTCAAGCTCACCGAGGCGCAAAAAAAAGCTGAGGAAATTGTTGAGAATTCGAGAAATCTCGCCGCAGAAGAGCAGAAGAAAATTGTCGAGAAGGCAAAGCGAGAAATATCCGAATTAGCCATATCGATAAGTGAGAAAATTCTAGAAAAAGATATCGATAGCGGATCAGCAAATAAAGCAATTGAAAAAATATGAAGCGATCTTTGCAAGAAATAGCAGATTTATCTAGCAATAACTTAAATAGCGAGAACGTCAGCAGACTCGCCAAAGCCGTTTGGATCGAGCTTCAGCAAAACAAAAAATTTAACCTGCTTGATGATCTGATTAACAGAATAAGAGTAGCCCAAGGAGCAAAAAATCATAGCAAAATTGCCGAGATTACTTCGGCAAAAGAACTTGACCAAAAAGAACGAAATGAAATAGAAGAGAAAATTGAAAGGCGCATGAAGAGTAAGATTTTGCCAGTATACAAAATAGACAAAAACCTCATTGGAGGAATAAAAATAAAAGTTGAGGACGACCTTTTGGATGTTTCCTGGAGAGGTAAACTTCAACTCATTCAAGCTAAATTGGAAGGTAACTATGAGTGATTTAGTAGATCGATTAAAAAATGAAATCCTCAAATTTGACGAAGAGGTTAAAACAAGAAAAGTCGGCGAAGTTGCCGAGGTTGCCGATGGAATCGCTAGAATATATGGGCTAGGTTCTACCAAATTTGGCGAATTAATTAATATCAAATCGACAGAAGGAAAAATTCCAGCAATGGCTTTTTCACTTGAAGAAGGAATGATCGGCGCGATAATTTTAGGACCCTTTGAAAACATTTCATCCGGAGACGAGGTTGAGCCGACGGGAGAAGTTCTGAAGGTTCCAGCCGGCCAGGGATTAATCGGCAGGGTAGTTGATGCCCTCGGAAATCCGCTCGACGGGAAGGGAGCAATTAAAGCCGAGGCAATGATGGAAGTTGAAAAAGTCGCTCCCGGCGTTATTACGAGAGAAAAAGTCAACCAGCCGCTTCAAACCGGAATCAAAGCAATCGACTCTATTATTCCAATCGGCCGCGGACAAAGGGAACTAATCATCGGCGATAGGGGAACCGGAAAAACGGCAATTGCAATTGATGCGATTGTCAATCAGAAACAAGTAGAAAAAGAGAAAAGACCGATTTGCATATATGTCGCTATCGGACAAAAAAAATCAAAAGTTGCCAAGCTCGTTTCGACTTTGGAAGAGTTGGGAGCAATGGATTATACGATAGTTGTTTGCGCCACCGCCTCCGACCCCGCACCGCTAAACTTTCTCGCCCCCTACTCCGGTTGCGCCATGGGTGAATTTTTCATGGGTAAAGGTCAAGATGTTTTGGTAATTTACGACGACCTTACCAAGCAAGCTTGGGCGTATAGAGAAATTTCACTGCTACTTAGACGGCCTCCGGGACGAGAAGCTTATCCGGGAGATGTATTTTACCTTCACTCAAGATTGCTCGAGAGATCGGCAAAGTTAAACAAGGATTTTGGAGGCGGGAGCATCACCGCTTTGCCGATTATCGAGACGCAATCTGGAGATATTTCGGCTTATATCCCGACCAACGTCATTTCAATCACTGACGGACAAATATACTTGGAACCGGATCTTTTCTACAAGGGAGTCCGACCAGCGGTAAACGTCGGCCTGTCAGTTTCTCGCGTCGGCGGCGCAGCTCAAATTAAGGCAATGAAAAAAGTTGCCGGTAAACTCAAGCTCGATTTGGCGCAATTTCGAGAACTCGAATCTTTTGCCCAGTTCGGCTCCGATTTAGACGAAGCGACCAAAAATCAAATTGAACTCGGAAGAAGATTAACCGAACTTTTGAAGCAGTCTCAACTCGAGCCAATTCCGGTTGAAGAACAGGTTGTTTTGTTTTTTGCCGCCACAGGCGGTCTGCTCAACAAGGTTCCGGTTGAAAAAATGAAACCGGCTGAAGAATCTATGCTTCAAGCGGCAAGGGCGAGAGCAAAGGAAGTTTTGAGTAAAATCCGCTCCACCGGTGATTTTGACGACAAAGACGGCGAAAAATTGACGGAAATCATCAAAGCGGCAGTTGTCGGACATGAGGAGGAGGAAGAAGAGGAAAATTCAACTCAAATGTCAAATGTCAAAAGTCAAAACTAAAACTCAAAATCGTTTAACTAAAATTATTTATTAAAGAGAAATAGATGGCCAAAGGACTTGAAATAAAAAGGCGAATCAGATCAATCAAATCTATGCTTCAAGTAACAAGCGCGATGGAGTTGATTTCGTCTATAAAAATGAAAAAGGCCCAAGACGCCGCACTGAAAAGCAAAACTTATGTTTTTGAATCTTGGCGGGCGATCTTGCGCTTATCGCGCCTTAAAGAAAATCGAGATAATCCCCTTTTGAAAAAGGCCGAGGAAGGAAAAATTCTTCTTCTGGTAATTACGTCAGACAGGGGCCTTGCCGGCAGCTACAACAGCGAAATTCTCAAAAAAACTCTCCTGTTTACCAAGGAAAATGGCCTTGAAAACATCGATTTTATAACCATGGGAAAAAAGGGCCAGGATTTTATAAGAAAAATTGGCGGAAATATCATCGCGCAGTTCCCGCTCGGACAAGCCATAAGATTTTCCTTTACTTCACCGATTGCACTGATTGGTTGGAATGGATTTACTGAAGGAAAATATACTAAATTTATTTCTATTCACAATCATTTTGAATCGGCGACAAGACACAGTACAGCCGAACTCCAGATTCTCCCGATTAATATTGAAAATATCAGCGATCAAGAAGTTGGGCCGGAAATCGAATTCAAGTATGAACCAAACAAAGAAGAATTATTTGAAAATATTATCAGACAATCAGTTAGAGCATTAACCTACCAGGTAATTCTAGAGAGTGAAGCAGCCGAGCACGCCTCGAGAATGGTAGCGATGAAAAACGCTACTGATGCCGCCGATGACTTAAAGGAAGATTTCGAATTTACTTACAACCAAATAAGACAGCAGGGCATAACCGCGGAATTATCAGAAATCTCGGCCGGGGTTAATGCGATGAATTAATAAACTTAAAAGTCAAATGTCAAAAGTCAAAACTAAAAGTCAAAACCGATTAACTAGAAAAGTTTTTAGGTTTTTAGTTAAAGATTTGAGTTTTGAGCTTTAACATTTGAGTTAACCTGATTTAAATAAAGGAGCAAAATGGCAGAAAAAGTTATAGCAAATACAGGACATATCTCTCAGATCATCGGAGTTGTTGTCGATGTGAAGTTCGAAGGAGAACTCCCTAAAATTCTAAATGCCTTGAAAATTCAAGATGGCGATAGAGAAATTGTACTTGAAGTTCAACAGCATATCGACAGCCAGACCGTCAGAACAATTTCCATGAGTCCAACCGAAGGATTATCAAGAGGAATGGAAGTTCAAAATACCGGTGAGCCGATTTCGGTTATTGTCGGTGAAGAAACCTTGGGTAGAATGTTTAACGTAATCGGCGAAGTGATCGACGGCAAACCGGCGCCAAAAGCCAAAAAACTTAGATCAATCCACCAAAGCGCACCGGAGTTTAAAGACCAGTCGGTGAAAACCGAGATTTTGGAAACGGGAATCAAAGTTATCGACCTTATTGCTCCGATCGTAAAGGGTGGAAAAGTCGGATTATTCGGCGGGGCCGGAGTTGGAAAAACGATCGTCATTACCGAGCTGATTCGAAACATCGCCGCCGAGCATGGTGGATATTCGATTTTTGCCGGAGTTGGCGAGCGAACTAGAGAAGGAAATGATCTTTATCATGAGATGCAAGATTCAAAAGTTATCGACAAGACCGCACTGGTTTTTGGACAAATGAACGAACCGCCAGGATCGCGCGCCAGGGTTGCTTTGACCGGACTGACACTAGCTGAAGAATTCAGGGATCAGGGAAAAGACATTCTACTTTTTATCGATAATATTTTTAGATTTACTCAGGCGGGAAGCGAAGTGTCGGCACTGCTTGGAAGAATTCCTTCGGCCGTCGGCTATCAGCCAACTCTGGCAACTGAAATGGGTCAGATGCAAGAGAGAATTGCATCGACAAAAAAAGGATCAATCACTTCGGTTCAAGCAGTCTATGTACCAGCTGACGACTTGACCGACCCGGCTCCGGCCACCACTTTTACTCACCTCGATTCAACGATTGTTCTCGACAGATCGCTGGCTGAACTTGCCCTCTTTCCGGCTGTTGACCCGCTTTCATCTTCTTCTAATATTCTCGATCCGAAAATTGTCGGCGAGGAGCATTACGCCGTCGCCCGCGAAGTTCAAAGAATTCTCCAGCGATATAAAGACCTGCAAGATATTATTGCTATTTTGGGTATGGAGGAGCTTTCCGACGAGGACAGATTAACGGTTACTCGCGCCAGAAAAATTCAAAAATTTCTCTCTCAGCCATTTTTCGTCGCTGAAGTTTTCACCGGCCGATCGGGAGAATACGTTTCCCTCGAAGATACAATCAAAGGCTTTCGAGCGATAATCGACGGAAAATTTGACGACGTTAACGAACAAGAATTCTATATGAAGGGCAGTATTGCCCAAGTTAAACAATCGTCTGCCGGTAAAGAACAACCAGCTGAAACATCAAAAGCTAAGTCTGAAAAATAAGCCTTATGGCAAAAACTTTTCACTTTATTCTTTCAACCCCCGAAGCCGTTCTTTTTGATGGAGAGGCTAGTTATGTTGGCCTTGAAACTCCGCGGGGTGAAATTGGAATTATGGCAGACCATTTGCCAATTATTAGTCTCATCTCCTCCGGCGTCATGAAAATCACCGGCAAAGACGGAGAGAAATTGCTGGCTACCGGTGCAGGGTTTATCAAAATAACAAAAGAAAAAGTCATGGCCTTTACCCAAACCGCTGAATTTGCCGAATCAATCGACGAAGAGCGCGCAAAAGTTGCACTTCAAGAAGCTCAGTCGAAGATGAAAGAAAAAGTAGATGAAATTTCGCTTGCAGACGCAACCGGACTTTTAGAGAGAAATGCCGCTCGGCTTAAAGCAATCGAGAGAAAGCACAAACGCTCCCGCCACTAAACAGAAAAAACTTCTTTGTCCCTGGGAAGTTTTAGCTTCACATTCCTGTTGTATTCGAGAGACAGATTAGTGATCTCATGAGCTAAATGATGGGCATGATGAACATTTTTAAGTATGATCGTGTTATTGCCAGCCGCTTCAATCATGATGTCTCCATGATCGAAAATTCGGCCGATAAGGTCTTGATGAGTATCAACCGTTTGAATGTCTTCGAGCGCAATTTCTTCCTCGAATCTTGCGATTATTCCGGATTGATATTCAACCCGCACAGAAGTTATCGTATATACGGTAAAATACCAATTAATATAAACCGCCGCCGCAACAAGCACTGCAAATACAAGGAGTATTGCTATCAGTATAATTTGAAAAAAACTCGAGAGAATAAAGAGTACGCCGATAAAACAAAACGCAATTACCACAAAAAATAAATCAATATAAAGTCTTATCGGACTTTGTCTGAAAATTTTAAGCTCTTTTTCTCCTGGTTTTTTCTCCCTTATTTGTTCCATATTTTTACCTTACCTAAATAATCCATTCAAAGGAAGACTTTTTTAAACAAAATGACCCGAATAGGTCATTTTGGTGGCCGTGCCACGCAGAGCTCCTACTGGAGCGAAGGGTGGTGGGCGGGAGAGGATTCGAACCTCCACGCTTGCGCACTAGCTCCTAAGGCTAGCGTGTATACCAGTTTCACCACCCGCCCGACTTCGATAATTATATGGAAAAATGGTCGATTTGTCCAGTATTCAGGATTTTTGATTATTTTGTTTTTTTAACCATTCAATAATTTTTGAAAAAGCTAACTGACGATTCTCTTCCAATTTATGCTCAGCGCCCGGGACAATATACTTTTCTTTTGGTTCATTTGCGCCATTAAATAAAAATTCCATTTGCTCAACTTCGGTTGTAGAATCCTTCTCGCCCTGAACAAACAGGATAGGTGTTTTAATTTTTGAAACAAGTTTTACAAAATCATATTTCTCAAGATCTGGCCAAAATTCCGGACCAATTTCGATCTTTTCGCCGGTTTTTTTGCGGATGAAACTCGACTCACCGTCTACATTTAATTGATCGCCAAATTTGTTTTTTAATTTATTTAAATGATCCCTGGCAGAACCAGCCAGGATAATGCCATCGACTTTTGGATTAAGCCCGATTGTTGCCGCTGTACCGAACGATTGGGCAAAAACAAATAATTTTCCTTTTACCTGACTTCTGACAAATTCAATGATTTCGCTCAATTCTTTGACCTGCTTTGATAATGTTGTTTCCCGGTATTTCCCTTCACTCTCGTCCATTCCGGAAAAAGTCAAACAATATGCATCAAAACCATTTTTGGCCAATTCCTGACCAAGTTCCGTCAGTAAGTCTGATTTTGAGCTCGAAGCAAAACCGTGGACAATGACTATCGCAGGTGCGCTGGATTTACCCGAAAGATTCTTCCAACCTTTTAAACTCTCGCCAAAATGATTTTTCAATGAAATTTGTTGCACTTTTATACTCCCCACTTACTTTCCGATATCTATTATTTTCGGCTTAACGATTTTGTCGAAATCCGCCCATTTCATCTGAATTGATTTGCGATGATCACCGGCGTTGAAATTTATTTCCTCAAGCCCGCCAAGGCCGATATCGGCAAAAGTTTCCAAATTAATAATATTTCCAAACGGATAGCAAGCGCCGATTTCACAATGCATGATGTCTACCACCTCCTCCGGCGTGGCAAAACGAAAATCTTTTATGTCTGTCGCCCGGCGTAATTTTTTGGAATCTAATTTTTTATTTCCCTGAAGTAGAATCAAAACGAACTTTTCTTTTGATTTTATCAGCAGTGCTTTGACGCCGGAGTCGGGCGAGACGCCGCGAATTTTCGCCGCCTGCTCACAAGTATAAACTGGTTCATGCTCGAGCGCTTTATATTTGATTTTATTTTTCTCAAGCAATTTTATAATTTCTTCGTATGGAATCATGAAAGATACTCCTTAACCCGCGGCACAATTTCTTTGCGCATAATAATTCCTTTGTGCTTGGCAATGTTTCCTTTGAATTTAACGGCAAATGTTTTGCTCAAAAAATCTTGGGCTTTCCGGTCTGACGTCACAAACGTATTTTCACCTTTTTCGATATCAATACAACTCAGGAAAAAAAAGATTTTAGGATAATTTGATTTCACTTTTTCTAATTCCAAAATTATCTCATCATAGTTTTGAGCAATAAATTCACTCACTCCAACAATCTCGAGTTGAAAAATAGTAAAATGCTTACCAGCGTGGATATTTATATAACCATCCTCGACAAATAATTCCTCGATAGTCTTATCTGACAGATCGGATTTATGTAAGAACATTTGGTGAATTAAATTTTCATCAATTTTATATAAATCCCGCAAATAATTAGCCGCCCCGTGATCCCGGTCATCTGTTACAGAATTTTTAAAATTTACTGTGTTAGAGATTATTGCTAAGTACAATAAAATAGCCGATTCTCTACTTGGCTCAATTCCAACTTGAATAAATTTTTCGGTAATTAGCGTCGCGCAGGAGCCAACCAGCTCTACTTGTACTTTGGCATTTTCGAATTGGTCAGCATCGTTTGATTTTCGGTGATCGATAATTTCAATAACTTTTTTCTTGTCGATTTTTTTGGAAATTCCCAAAGTCTCGCTGGCATCGGTCAGCACAAATTCTCCGATTTCTTTTAAACTAGTTACCTTCGGCACGGCCAATTTTAAATAATCAAAGACGAATTGGGCTTCGCGATGAACCTTGCCAAAAATTCCGGCCGTAGCCTTCCTCCCTGTTTTATTTAACAGCTCCGCATAGGCATAAGCGCACGCCGACCCATCCAAATCCGGCCCTTCATAAGCGGTAACTAATATCATTTTTTCTCAAATAATTTTATTGACTCCAAAACATACGGATCCCGAAGTTTTGACTTTTCTTCCATTTCACTTATCTCATCAAAACTAAACCACTTCGCATCAAGAATCTCATCCTCCGGAAAAGCCAAATCACCACCAATAATCTTCGCTTCATAAACATGTTTCACAGCATCGGTCGCTTTTTCCTGACAAATGCCAACCATATTTACAAGCTCTACATCATAACCCGATTCTTCTTTCGCTTCTTTGATTGCTGTTTGTTCGATCGTATCACCTAAGTCAACTTTTCCTGCTGGCAGATTCCATTTGCCATAAACCTTTTCCTTTTTTTCTTGCACAAGCAAAAACTTGCTATCCTGTTTTATTATCACCCCGGCAACAACCACGGCTTTTGTTGGCTCTTTCTCAATTTTGGATTGGATATTATTCATTTCTGATGATTCCTTAGCATTGGACTTATTGAATCTAATAATTCCCTTATTTCTTGTTCATGCGCACCAACGAGATATTTAAGGTCATATGTAAACATATCTGGAGATTTCTCTAGTCCATCTTTTAATTCTTCAAGCGAGTAGAACATAATTCCCTTTGCCTCCTTATCAACCATTTTTACCGCACCATTGAAAACACCAAAGTATAGATCGATCTTATTGGCAATTAAAATCTTTTCGCCTTTAATTATTTTTTCCATCGGCTTAATCTCAGTGCCTACCTGTTTAACTATTGCCACGGTATTAAGATAATTATTAAGCAACTTGAAGGTCTTCAAAAATTCTTCTTGTGTTCTAACTGTTATCGAAGGAACTTGCAACTCTTGGATGGTTTCAACCATAACTGTATAATCGGGCGAATCCCCAAATGTAACGTGGCCACCAGTAGACTTGTCCAGCAGTCCGGCGTTATGTGCCTTGCTCTCAGATCTTTTTTGAACTATCAGATCTCCATCGGAATTAAACAGAAAAATATTTGCTACTTCAACCGCCTTAGACGGCTTACCTTTTGTTTTGTATTCTTCGACCTGCTCTTCGTAGAATTCTCTGCGATCCATCGGAAACGGACTATCACCATCCAACGGATAAACTGTCACTTTTTCTGTACTCATAATTATTCCCAATCAGTTATTTTGACTTAATTAATCACATCCTCTAATTTTACAAAATCAAATCCCGCACTTTGGAGTTTGGGAATTGATTCGATTATCGCCTCGGCATTTGGGCCCTCCGGGTGATTCATATGGACGATTGCAATTTGCCCCGACTCGATTTGGTCGAGCAATGACTCGATCTTATCTTTGCTGTATGTCGCCCCTCCGTCTGCCGCCAAGCTCCAATTCACCACCTTCTCGCCAATATCTTCGGCAACACCAACGCATATTTCGTCAGCATAGCCGGTTCCCGAGCGATAGAATTTTACTTTTTTTCCAGTGAATTCTTCAAGCAAATTCGCGCTTGTTTCAATTTCGTCATAGATTTCCGAGACATTTTCCGTGCCTTTAACCCCAAAAGCGGATTCACCTTTTGACGAGCAGGGCTTATGATCCATGCCGTGATTTTCGATTTCGAAATTCGGGTTTTTAACTATCTCATCTAAATTTTCCCGATTTTTTTCCGCCCAAGATCCTGAAATAAATAAAGTCGCCGGAATATTATTTTGCGCCAAATAATCAATCAGTCTTTTATCGAACGATTGATCGGTTGACCTCGGACAGGCATCAAGCGTCAGCGCGATCTGTTTGCCTTGCGCGGTAAAATCCTTGATAACACCAGAGGTTGAATCTCCCCACTCTTGAGCCTCCCGGCCGGCATATTTATCCAAAATTTCCTGCTTGTTTGTTGCAACAGATGATTCCGTTGGCGATGGCGAAGGCACAATATCAACTGTCGCGGTGGTTTGTAAATTCTGATTAACTTTGTCTTTGCGACCTCTGAAAGACAAATAAACTAACATCAAGACCAAAATTAAAATAATTCCTATCAGAATTAAAAGTAGATATTTATTTTGAAATATTTTCATTTTCCGCCATTAAATACTTCCATCATTTCCGAACAAATCTTAATCAGCTCTTCCCGCAAATCATCTTCCGAGAAACCGCTCGCGAGGGCAAGATTATATCGCGTGACGGTTTGGTCGTATTTGTCGGCTGCTTCTTGGCTAAATCCTTTTTGCGCTTTGATAACATGGAGTAGCCTTGAATCACCATGAAGTTGATGGGTCAAATATTCGTCCAACTTTGGCTTCTCATCGAGCAAATAATCGGGAATTTTCTCCCCCGCTTTTAACCCATTTAATACATTTAAACACGTCGACCATTCATTTTTCGCATCTTCCGGTAAGCCGCCGGGCGAAAGTTCTTTCATCAACTTGTCAAAAAGATGACTTACATCTTCGAAAGTAGCGAGGTAATATCTTCTGTCGCATTTTGTCGCCGCTCTCATATCAAACACCTCGCCAGAGACTATAAATCCATTTTCGGCGGCTTTTTGAATCAGCAAATCCGGCTCGATAAATTTTTTCCTCTCGTCTGCATGTTCGATCGAAGCCAGTTGAAAAGCCATGAATTCCTTCACCTGATCTTCGGTAACATCCGGACCATAATAATAGTCGCCAATGATAACATTGCCTCCCTCTTTTAAAACAAAATCCAAATTTTTAAAAAGCGAATCCAAATAGGCATCCCTATTATCCGGATCATTAATCTCATGAAGCGTTGCGTGAATAATCACCGTGTCGGCATCAACTGGCGGTCTTGAATCCAAAAAATCGTTGGCATCAAAATGAAATGTTTTAACAGTCGTTGAATTAAGTTTGCGATCATTAATTTTTTCCAGCGCCTCCTGATCAGAATCAACAGCAATGACATGACAATTCCGCGCCGCTTCATCAATGTAGCTTATTGCCGTACCAGTATTAGCCCCAATATCAATAATTTTTTGGCCATCTTGAATCTCCCGCGCTATTGCCGCTTTAAATTTCTCATGCTGCTCTTTATAAAACTCGTCAAAAGGACCAAACTCTCGAGCGAACGCATATTGTGTTCTACCGGCATCTTTATATCGACTAGCCTTGGGCAAATTCTCCCTAGTTGCGCCACCTTTATATTTAAGATCAGCTATGCGATGAATTATATCCGCCTCGACATGGGCTTCGTCTGGATCATGCCAGCGCTCATTATCCAATTTTTCTCCTCAAACTATTTGGCAATTAGTCGATTTACAATAAATTTCAACTCAGGATGAATTTTATCGTCTTTGATTTGTCTAATTTCATCATAGGTTAGATATTCGATTCGATCAACCTCTCGCTTGTTTAATTTAAAAGGCGGGAAAACTTTTGACTTATAAACAAAGAGCAATTTCTTAAGACCATTTATTTCAAACCAATCGGAAAATATAAATTTTAACTCACCGGACTTGCCAATTTCCTCTTTCATTTCGCGTTTTGCCGCATCTTCCGGCAACTCCCCGCCCTCGACATGCCCGCCGACTGAAGTCGAATAACATCCGGGGCAAAAACCCATTTTTGAAGATCTGACTTGGCAAGCTAATTTTCCGCTTTCATCAAAAACCAAAACATGGACAATTTTATGTCTCAGCTTTTTTGAGTAGATCTCTTTGCGGCTGGCAAAAGAAATATTTTTGCCCTTTTCATCAACCACATCAAGGGTTTGTATTTTTCTTGTCATCTCTGCCGCAAGATCTTAAAAAATTTCACTTTTCAACAAACTCTATCTTATTGTTATCGGGATCCATGATGGCAAAAGCCTTGCCCCAAGGATGCTTTTCGAGTTCGCGGTAGATATTAAATTCCCCACTTTTGACCTTTTCAAATTCTTTTTCGATATCGTCAACTGAAATAAAAACTGTTTGATGACCGGCTCGCTCCCGCTCGCCTTTTTCTTGTCTTATTCCGAGCTTTTTTCCCGACGGGAAAATAAACGAAACAAAATAATTGTCTTCATTTACTCCAAGTTTCAAGCCCAATTTATTTTGATAAAAATCAATAATTCTTTTGATGTCTTTGCTATAAAAAATCGCGCTATCGAGATCAAGCATTTTTTATTCCCAACACCCGAAGAGCTTCTAAGGCCATTTCAAGTTTTTCATGTTTAACCAAAATATAATCCTTGGAAAAAGTCGAAACAATCAGAATATTCATACCCTGAGCGGCAATTGCGTTAGATACGCTCGCTAGAAATCCAACCGAGTAAAACGGCACCGAAACATTAAGAGCAATTAAAGCATAACCGGCTTGCTTTTTAATAATTTCCAGACTCTTTAGTTGCTTAACTTCGGACACAATTGTAATTTCTTGTTTATCTTGAATCAATGCAAAATAATCTTGAGTTTCTGGAATTCTTTTTACTTTGACGTAAGCGTATTCACCATCCAAAATCTTGAATGTACTTGCCTTCAAAATAATTTCTAAATCTTGATTCATTTTTTCACCTTAAAAATATTTCCATGCCCGGGAATTATATAGTCAGCAATTTGCAAAACCTTTTTTCGGGATTTTTCAAGTTCGGTCATATCAGCTGCGTATTGATCAAATTTGGGAAAATCTTTTTTCCAGAAAACATCACCGCAAATAACCACTAAACCGCGATCGGTTTTAACTGCAAAACTTAATCCGTCGTGTGAATGGCCGGGTGTTAAAATTATTTTGATATTTTCTGAATAATTATTTGGGAATTCTAAATCCTCATCAGCGCCTTCTTGCCAAACTCCAAACTCATTAACAACTTTGACATTTTCGGGAAAAAGCCCGGTATTTCGCGTATGATCAACATGGTAATGAGTCTGAAAAATATGGGTAATGTCTTCTTTTGTCAAATTTTCTCTTTTTAGTGCATCGATTAGGACTTGCTGACTCGGAAGCTCCCCCGGATCAACCAAAGCAATAATTCCTTTGTCTCGAATTAAAGAAATTGTGCAAGCCGTGGTTGGTTTTTGTCCCAGCTTTTCGCAGTCAGCGTTGGTCCAACCCTCTATTAATGCTTTTATTTGGGTCATATTGTTACGATAGCGAATTTAGGGCTTTTTATCTACTGACGTTCTTGCCATCTCGAAGGCGGATAATTTTTTTACAGGAATTCGCAACTTCCATATTGTGAGTAACAATCAGGAAAGTTTTCTTTTCTTTTTCGTTCAATTTTTTCAGGATATCCATAATCTCAAGCGAGGTTTTGGTATCAAGCTCGCCGGTCGGCTCATCAGCCAAAATTATCGCCGGATTATTTATGAGCGCTCTGGCAATCGCAACTCGCTGCTGCTGTCCGCCGGATAATTCATTTGGCTTGTGATTCATTCGCTCTTTGAGGCCAAGCGTCGTCAAAAGTTCCTTAGCTCGGAAAAACCTCTCGCGCCTTCTGAGCCCGCCGTAGCGTCCAGCCAAAACAACATTTTCAAGTGAGGTTAAAGTCGGAATTAAATTAAAACCTTGAAAGATAAATCCGATCTTTTTCGCCCGCATTTTGTAAGCCTTCTTTTCCCGCAGTCTTGTCATATCAACTCCGTCAATTTCAAGCGTCCCCTCATCCGGCCGGTCGAGCAGTCCCAAAATATGCATCAGGGTAGATTTGCCGCAACCGGATGGCCCGATAATTGCCGAAAAATCCCCCTCGTAAACTTTAATATTGACGCCGCGAAGAGCCTCGACAATATTTCTTTCTGACATTTTGTAAGTTTTTTTTATTCCTCGTGCTTCAACTACAATTTTTTCCATAATATTCCTTGTACTTTATGAACTTTATGAACTATAACTCCCTAATCGCGTCAACAACTTTAAGCTTGGAGGCGCGAAGCGCCGGAAAAAATCCCGCGATAATACCAACCACAAATGAGAAAATAATTACTCCAACTAGGAAATTATTTTGAAGTAAAAATATTTCTGCTCCTTTGGATGCCATTTTATTATTAATGATTGTGGCGGCTAGCGCTCCAAGACCCATGCCAATCGCTCCGCCGACAAGTCCAATAATGCCAGCTTCCATCGTATACTCGAAGGCAATCGATCGCCCCGAGGCGCCGATGGCTTTTTTAATCCCGATCTCTTTGGTTCGCTCGGAAATAGACATTACCATTGTGTTGACGATCGAGAACAATCCGACAATGAGTGCCAGCATCGCCGAGCCCAAAATTATTGCATTCATCATAGCCGAAGCCTTATCAATCATCTCTCCCATTTTTACTGGCGACATTACTGATACATCGTTGCCGAATTTATCTTTAATTTCATCTGACACCTTTTCGCTGTCATAACCGTCTTTCCAGGAAACTCCAGCCATCGAATTAACGTCATCGAGCTTGAGGCGACCACTTTCGTAGAGCGATTTCATAAACGGATTTGATTCGATCAGCAATTCTCTGGACGGCGTAATTGCCATAAAAACATAGTCGTCAGGGCCTGTCATGGTTTTGTTTACAACGCCGACAACTTTAAAATCACGCCCTCGAATTTTATAAGTATCGCCGACGTGGAGCTTTTTGTCTGTCGCGATATTTATGCCAACGACTATTTCGTCATCTTTGCTGTCCCTGTTTAGCATTTTTCCCTCGCGCATATCCATCGTTTCCCAGTTGCGGTTTTTGAAATCAGACTTGTTGTCAGCGCCGTAAATCGTCGGCGGATTGCCCATGCTCATTGAAGCGTCATCTAAATTTTGGTCTTCAACTAGAAGCGAAGCCAATGCTCCAACCTTATCCACCCCCTCTATTTTGGAAATTTTGTTGAGAGTGTCGATCGGCAAAGTTCCGGTTGATGTTCCGTAAGATGCTCCCTTGGGCATAACGGAGATCTGGCCGGTAATATACTGTTTGCCTCCCGAAATCATTTTGTTTAATTTAAGCGCCATCGAGCCCATAACGGTAAAAGCAAAAATACCAATGACAATACCAAAAATCGTCAAAAAAGTTCTGAATTTCCTCCGCCACATATTTCGAAAAATTTCCATTTTTTCTCCAAAAAAATTAACTTCGGAAGATTATGTTAGCAAATTTAATAGTTAAAATAAAGAGGGAAAAAATCAGATCGTTATCTGATCTTTAAATTTGTCAAAAGTTTTATCCCCAATACCTTTAACATTTTTTACTTCTTCGATAGTTTTAAATCCTCCGTTCGCATTGCGATAATCTATGATTCTTTGAGCGTAAGCCGGACCGATTCCCGGCAATGAATCAAGCTGGCTGGATGAGGCAGTATTTATATTAACCGTCCCCGATCTCTCGCTCGTCTCTCCGGCCACTTTTCCCGATGATGACGAGGAAGAGGACGAAGATGACGAAAAAGACTGCGTTTCGACGACAGGGGATTCGGATTTGGCTTTTTCCAGCTCACCGTTTAAACCCTCTATTTTTTTATTTAAATCTTCAATCTGTTTTGCCAGCTCCTGATTGCCTGTTGAGCTCGAAGGCGATTGCTGTTTTTGAATTTGATAAAACAAAACAAAACTTCCAAGTAAGATTATTATCGAGACAACAGCTAGTATCGTATATTTGGATTTTTCTAGCTTTTTGCTCTTCTCTTTTTCTTTTTCCTTTGATTTCCTGTCCCCCATAATCTCATTATGGGAAATTTGCAAATAATTTGCAAATTTCCCCCACTTTCATGATCACTCTAACCGCTTTAAATTTGCCAAAGCTTTGATTTTTTCCCGAAGAATTGGATGCTTATCAATTTCGGGCAAAATCCTTCGGGCAGAGGAAGTTGCATCTTTTAGCATTTGGCCGTTTTCAAACCAAAGAGGATTTATCCCCCTGAAACCGGATTGGTCGGTATCGAAAAATGCTCCCGGTCCCCGGAGTTTCAAGTCAAAATTTGCCAGCTCAAAGCCATCATCGTTTTGGACAAAAGCTTTTAATCTTTGTTTTGAAATTGGATTGAATAATTTGCTTGAAAAAATAAGGCAGTATGACTGAATTTCACCCCTGCCTACCCTTCCTCTGAATTGGTGAAGCTGTGCCAATCCAAATGAATCAGCATCTTCAATAATAATCACGGAAGCATTCTTAATATCAATCCCCACTTCGACAACACTCGTGGAAACCAAAATATCAATTTTTTTGTTTTTGAATTTTTCCATCGTAATCTGTTTTTCTGCAGCCGATAGTCTGCCATGAAGAATTGCGATCTTTCGCTTACCCAAAATCGTTTTCTTCAACCGCTCCATCTCCTCGTTCACAGCTTTTCTCTCCCCTGCATTCTGTATACTAAATTCTGTATTCTGTTCAATCAGCGGACAGACAACAAAAACTTGCTGACCTTTTTTGATCAAGGAGTCTACAAAAGCGTATGAACTTTTACGTTTTTCCTCCGGCACTAGAAATGTTTTTATTTTTTCGCGACCACTTGGTTTTTCCATAATTTGAGATAGTTCGCAGGAAGAAAAAATCACATGAAAAAGCGATCTTGGTATCGGAGTTGCCGAAAGCGATAAATAGTGAGGCATATGACCGCTCCCCTCCAAAAGCGTATTTCTCTGCTCGACTCCAAACCTCTGTTGTTCGTCAATTACAATCAGCGCCAAATTATTAATTTTTTTGTTTATAAGCGCGTGAGTGCCAACGAACAAATTGGCATCTTTCGGCTCGTCTTTTTTCTTGCCAGAAATTAAAGCGATTTTCAAATTAGGAAGTTTCAATATTTTGGCTAAATTTTTAAAAGTTTGAAAATGTTGATCGCATAGAATTTCCGTCGGTGCCATAAAAATAGATTTATAGCCATTTTTTATAGCAAGAACACAGGCTAAAAATGCAATGATAGTTTTCCCAGAGCCAACATCACCCTGAATTAATCTGTTCATCGGCCGGGGGGAGCTCAAATCATCGGTAACCTCTTTTAAAGTTTTCTTTTGATCTGCTGTGAGTCGAAACGGCAACTTGGAGATAATATTTGATAAATAAGCCCTTTCAATTTTGATTTTGTAACTTTTTTCCTTTTCAAATTGATTTTTAATAAATTGATTTGTTAGTGCAAAAGTAAAAAGCTCTTCAAAGAGGAAGCGATATCTGCCGCGGGCAAATTCACTTTCGCTTTGCGGGGCATGGACAGCCCGGGCAGCCGAAAAAAAATCGAGTAAATTATTTGTCGCGATGACCTCTTTAGGCAAAATATCCGGCGGCATAAGCGATGGCTTCAAAATTTTTGAAATAATTTTTGATATTCTTTTGGAACTTAAATTTTTAGTCTGTCTGTAAATCGGGAAAATTCCGGAAGAAAAATAAACTTCCGGACTATTTAAAAATATTTTATTTTGATTTGTTGAGATTTGACCGTAAAAAACATATTCATCATTTCTTATTAAATTTTTATGAATGAATGGCTGGTTAAACCACACGGCGCGAATCGCACCAGTTTTATCCTCCAAAAGCGCCTCGATGATCCACATTCTTTTAAATTTAGTTCTGATAATCGATAAATCCAAAACTCGGGCTTTTATCACAACCGACTGATTTTCTAATGTTTTAGCCTTGCTTATTGAAATTACATTTTCTAAATTTAGAATTTTTCTGGGCAAAAAATAAATTAAATCCCTCAAATAAAAAATCCCTATTTTATGGAAAGAGTGCTTTAACTTTTCGCCAACTCCAATCAAATCCTCAATTTTGACATCAGGATTTTTTGGAGACATTTTTCAGGACATACTTTATTCGAGTTTGAAGATCGTCCATCTCGTGGGGAATGCTTTTTAGCGCTGGCAAAATCTCGCTTTTTTTAAGCCCAAGGGCCAAAAGCGCATCGACCGTCTCGTCGTTTTCAAAACTCCCTAGGTCGATCTCATCTTTTGAAAGTTTATTTTTTAACTCAACGATTATTTTAGCAGCTACTTTAGTGCCAACTCCGGAAACGCTTTTAAATAGATTAATATCGTTTTGAATAATTGCCGCAACAATCTTGTCTCGGCCGAGTGAAACAATTATCGATTGAGCAACTTTCGGTCCCACGCCCGATACGCTCAAGAGCTGCTCAAATAACTCAAGATCTTCCTGTCTCTCAAAACCATAAAGTTCGTTTGTATCTTCTCTTATATAATGAAAGCAATAAAACTCCGCTTCCTGACCAACTTCGCCCTGAGGGCAAGACCACGTATTAATTTTATAGCCAATCGAGTTTACAACCACTATCAAATAATTTGAAGATTTCCCCTGAATTTTTCCCTTAATATATGCGATCATTATTTCCCCACTTTTGCATTAACTTTATTATACAGCGCTACCGCCGCGCCTAGAGATGGCGCAGAGGAACCGATTTCACCTTTTTTGACAATGACTTTCAAATCTCTAAAGGCGGGTTCGAATAGTGAATATTTTTCCAAAATATCGCCACAGACTACGAAAGCCTCCGGATCAAGCATAAGCTTGGCATTGACAAAACCTGTCAATAAACTCTCCTTAAGATCTCTTATAATCTGTTTGCTAACTAAATTCGAGCTTGCGGAGTCTTTGAGAATTTCATAAACTGATTTGCCAGTTAATGACTCAATTCCTTCCCCAGAAATCAAAGAAGAAAAACTGCCATTCTCGTTTCGCTTTTCCCTGGTTATATCAACTATTGTATCACCGATCAGTCCAGCCGAAAAAGTTGAGCCTTTATAAATTTTACCGCCGATTAAAAATGATGCTCCGATGTCGCGGCCAATCTCAATTAAAACAACATCTTTAAAATTTTTTGCCGCACCGAAGGCCTGTTCTGCCAGCAAAATCGACAAATTTCTCCTAAAAAGAAATATCGGTTTATCGATCCTTTTTGAGAGCAGGTGAAAAAAATTAACGCCCTCTAAGTCGCTTATTGTAGAAGTAATTATTTTTTTCTGCTCAGCATCGAATGTAGCCGGAACCGAAACACCAACGGCAAAGGCATTATGAAATTCGGACAAGGAGGTAATGGTTTTGGCAAGTTTTAAAGTCAAAGAGTCTTTCCCGATTTCACCGGGAAAAGGATTGGCCTTTTTGTCTAAAATATTGAAGTCTTGGTCGCAAGTTACAGCTTCTATCCCGCTCTGGCCCAAACTTGCTCCAATTAATAACCTTTTGCTCATCAAATAGAATATAGACGGCAACCAACCTTTTTTCAACTAAATAGAATTAATTTAATTTATAAGCGACAATCGAATAGTCTTCATAAGATAAACTTATGCCCATTTTAAGCAAGTAGTTCTTTAAATCGTTCAACTTTTTTTCATCCTGAAGCATCTTGTCGACAATGATATAGCGGATTTTATATTTTGCGAAAATAGCTTTGATAGTTACGGGATCATCGTCTAAATTCAATAGATCAGCTTCATTTCTGATAAACTTACTGATCGGATAGACTCCGCCATATTGTGCCTGATACGGATCGTGAATCCTCCGGCCAAGAAAACCGGTAACAACGCTGTGGCCATGTTCTGCCTCTAAAAAACCGTCTCTGGGAGATGGATTATAAGGCAGAACGGTAAAATCGCCTGCTTCTTTGGAGAGGCTATCGAGATACGGATGCTGGGGCAGAAAATCAAGCAACATCGGCCCGGAATAAGTCTCAACCAGCAAACTCAGCACGCTTATAAAAATAATAATATAGCCCAAAAAAACTAGTTTTTTCTTTGCCAAAAACCTGACAATTGACATCAGGCCGAGTCCGGCTAAGGCAGCCAAAGAAAAGTAGGCGACTACAATAAAGCGGGTCGGCACAATTCCGATATTTAAAAGCGGTAGCTTCTGCAAAAAATAAAATGGCAGTCTTATATTATAGAAAATATGCCCGTTTGTCTGAAAGAATGGCCCTAGAAAAAAGGCCGCTCCAAAGAGAAATGACAGCAATAAGGCTATTTTCTCGCGCCAGGTAACCCTGGGGAAGAAAACTAAGCCGCAGAGAGAAAAAAACAAACTGACGAAACCTAGCGAAATTATGTTTTCCCTGTAAGAGCCTATCAGTTTAACTACGCCTTTTAATCCGGATGTGCCGAAAATCGGGTTTAGCGGATTTTTTCCAAATAAAATTGAAAAGTCGGCATTGTTGAAAGTGTTAAAATCAAATCTCAAATTCCAAAATTTCATAGTCGCCAGAGAATAGGGAATTAAAAAAACCAATAAAAAAATTCCGAAGGCAATGCTTAAATATAACCATCTGCCCCGGGAGAAAAAACTTTTAAAATTAAAGGTCGCTTCGGTTATCATCACAGCAAAAATTATCAAAGCGGTGAAAAAAAGCAGTTGGAGATCGAGATAGCCAAGCAAAATTGCAAAAAGCGCTAAAGAAAAAGCATTGATTATTTTATCTTCTCGGAGAACTTTATATAAAAATAAAATTACGAAGGGGATTGGCCAGAGCATAGTCAAATTGTAATGCCCTGCCAGCATATGGGAAAAAACAAATGGGCAAAGGGCAAAAATTATCGCCGAAACAACCAAAGCTGTTTTCTCCAAATAGGTGGCTGGTTTGGCCAGATATACTGCAAGAAGAAAAATTCCAACGCCGCTAGCAATAATCGATCCAATTTGAATTAGATTTAAACTGGTGACGAGAGAGAAAAATTTACTAAGCAAGATATAAACGAGGCCGCTTGTCAGGGTTAAGGTGTGAAGCGTGAGATTCACATTGGCCGGATAATACACATAATTTGTCCAAAGCGGATTTTGACCCGATAAAATAGATTTTTTTACCCACCACAGGTTCCAAAGAAAAAACGGCCCATCGGTAAAGTCGGATTGACTAACGATCGCCAAGTTGAATTTTTCAATAAGCGGCCAAGTGAACAAAATTGCAAGTACCAAAAGAACCAAACAGAGCAAAAAATAAAACGCTGCCGATTTAAAGTTAATTTTCGGATTTTTCTTCCGTTTTTCCACCTGCAAATAGTATCTGAAAATCTCGAGAATTCAAGAAAGATAAAATTATTTGACGTAGACCCAGAAGGTTTTGCCGCTTTGCAAGACAGCAGTCGTGCCTAGCGTGCCAGTCGTGCAGTTCGCCGCAGATTCCGCTGTACCTATGAGCTTGAAGTAACTGCAAGAGGCTGTCGCCTGATCGTTATCGATGACAAAAACCTTATTATAGATAGTTCCATTGCTTATCATCTCTTGTGCAGGTTTGCTTACACCATTATGGGAAAGCCTGAGGGTTGTAAGAGTCTTATCGCCGATGTTATAGAGCAAATTCCAGCCCTTTGTCAGAGAGAAGTCATTTGTTGGAATTGGTTTGAATGGAAGACTAACGGTTTTGGCCGCTTTTGAGTAAACATAATATCCCTTGCCCCACTCTGTGGTAAACTGGGCCATACCCGGCCAATAAATCCATTTATTATTGGCCCCATCGAATTTGTATAGATACAGCGAACTATCGGCAAATTTACTCGAAGCAATAGCCGTTGCAGCGCCAAAGGTGGTAAAGCCTTTGTGAAAGTCATAATTTACATTTACAACCCCGCCATCATTTATTGAGGTTATAGATGGAGCGGGCGTGGGTGTAACGGTCTTAGTAGGAACGACTGTGGGTGAAGCGGTTACAATCGTATTAAGATTCAGCGCCTTCAGAGCAGAAATCGAAATTGGATTTACAACACAAAACACGGGACTTGCAGATCCGCTACCTGTCCAAACGAGTGCGTCGTTCTTAAAGCCATACAATTCGGAAGCAAGATCAACCGTATAATAACTTTCACTCGTCATAGTCAGTTGATTTGATTCGACTGAAACCTTCTGTCCCGGCGTCAGATCAAAAGCGTTCCCTCCGTTGATCAAAATTGTCTGATCGGCAGCGAAATAATGCGGGGAACCGTTGGTATATGTATCATAATTTTCAACATGCCAGAAATCCAACCTGATTTGTGCAAGTTTCATATGATTTGTGGCGCCGGACGGATTAGTTACGGTAAATCTGAACTTAGCTGTCGTTTGAGAGCCGGCTACCTTATAGAGAAGCGGAGTGATAATTAACCGATACTTGCTTTGATAAAATTGGCTATTGAAAGTAGTGTCAGTCGGCAAGCGATTCTGCCCTTCAAAAACCACCGAATTGGCTCCAAATTCTTGCGCCTCGCTCGCAGTCAAAGTCGATTTAACCGGATAGCCGTTCGAAGTACATCCGTAGAACGGACCGGCTTGCCCGGCGCTCCAGCTTCCCAATTTACTTTTCGTCGCTTGATCTATCCAAGAGGGAATACTGCCGCTGACATCAGCTGAAGCAGTCCGCTTATAAAGATAATAGCCGCATGCAATAAGTAAAATAACCAATGCAAATATCAAAACCCAACCCCGCGTGCTCATTTTAGATCTTGCCATCTACCCCTCCACAAATAAGATTACTAAAAAAACCTCTAGTTTCTCCTAGTTAAATTCTAGCAAAAGCCCGAAGGAAAACAATCGGACTATTTAAGGCTACTATCCTTCGACAAGCTCAGGATTTCGCGGTTGAAAGCTGCTCAACTATCTCTCTAATCCCGTCTTCGAGTTCGACGGTTGGTTTATAACCCAATTCGGTTGAAATTTTTGTAATATCAGCAAGTTGATTTTTGACATAGCCCTCTTTAACCGGGTTCGGAACAAACTTGGGCTCAATATTTGTGCCCATGACTTTATTCATCAGCGCGACTAAATCGATCAAATTGATCGATTTGCTAGTGCCGATATTAAATACCGTAAAGCCATATTTTTTCTCAGATTCGATTGCCTTTTCAATTCCTTGGCAGACATCCTTGACATTGGTGAAATCCCTCTCCTGCTTTCCATCGCCATAGAGCGTTGGCTGATCACCTTTTTTCATCATCCAGAGAAATTGCGAGACAAGATTAGCAAAGGTTGTTTTATGTCCTTCATTCAAACCATAAATCGACATAAATCTGAAAGCGATAATTTCCAAGCCCTCAACGGAAGAATAGCACCTGGATGCGTTTTCCTGAGCAAACTTGGTAACCGAATAATGATTTGGCGGAGTCACCTCTTGATCTTCGGTCAACGGCGTCGGATTATTGCCGTAAATCGAGCTGGTGGAAGCAAAAATTAATTTCTTTGCGCCGATTTCCTTCGCGAACAACATCACCCTGATGTGTCCTGCAACATTATTCTGATATGCATAGTACATATCCTTGGCAAACATCGGCGCAGAACTCGATGCCGCCAAATGGACAATATATTCAAAATCTCGTCCGGCTTTCTCCAAATCTTCCTTTTTATTGACATCGCCTTCGATAAACTTCACCTTATCAGTGAGGTTTGAAGTAACTCCAAGCGACAGGTCATCAAGCGCAACCACATCGTGGCCCCTCTCAGCCATCATGTTGCAAAAATTACTTCCGATAAACCCCGCACCGCCTGTGACTAATATTTTAGACATTTTTCACCTCTCTTTACCCAATTCTCGCTCGAATTTGAGCGCCTGTTGGATATTTTATTAATTTAAAGCTGTTTTATTTATCCCGGTTGAAAAATCAATCTCGGAATATTTTGTCAGCATCTTCTTTAGAATTTTTTTGACTTCGTCGTACTTATCTTGCGTTTTACCTTCAAACTTTATAGTGATGTACGGACCGTTTTGCGAAGCCCGAACAATCGCCATAAAGCTATCATCTTGGGTTCGTACTCCGTCTCCCTCAGCTAATATTTTGTCCGGCCAGGCCCTTTGGAATTCGTCCTTGATTTTTGTTCTAATGAATTCAAACTTGATATCGTCCGGCAATCCAAGTTTGATCTCGGGACTGGAAATGTATTGGGGCAATTGCGCTATTGCTTCGGATAAAACTTGGTCCTTGCGTTCCAAGTAAGCCAAAAGACGCAGTGAAGCGTATGCCGCATCATCATGACCATAAAAATTATCCATGAAGAAAATGTGACCGGACAACTCTCCGCCAAAAGGCGAGCGGACTTCTTTGACCTTGGCTTTAATAAAAGAATGACCAGTCGTCCACATTACCGGCTTACCTCCGGCCGCTTCAATCGTTTTGGTTACTTGCATCGAGCAAAGGTAGTTGTAAACGATTGGCGCGCCCGGCAAAAACTCCAAAACATCTTTGGCAAAGAGAGAGATGATATTATCCATCCAAAGTTCCTTGCCATTTTCGTCAACCACTGCCATACGATCACCGTCGGCATCATAAGCAAAACCAATATCAGCTTTGGCTTCTTTAACTCCCTCACCAAGACGCTTTAAAATTTCACTTTCGGTCGGATCGGGAGCGCCGAGAGGGAAGTTGCCGTCGAGCTTGGTATTTTGTTCGATCACTTCAAAGCCGGCAGCACGGAAAATTTCTGGACAAAAGACACCTGCTGTACAATTGCAGCCATCGATGACGATCTTCCATTTCTTTTTGAAATCAAAATATTTAAGGACTTCCTGTTTATAGATCGGAAAAAGATCGTCTTTGCGATCATGGCCCTTGCCGTCGACAAACTCCTCGTTATCGACAATTTTTCTCAGGGATTGAATTTCTTCGGTAATCATCGTATCGGAATAGCCAACCGAAAGTTTCAAGCCGTTAAATTCACCCGGATTGTGCGAAGCAGTAACCATTGCTCCACCTTTGGTTTTGTATTGATAAGATGAAAAATAAACGATTTGACTTAAAGATAATCCGATGTTGATCGTGTTGATTCCACTGTCATTGAGGCCTTTGCGAAAAGCGTCAGCATATATTTCGCTATTATTACGATTGTCGTACCCGACAGCACATTCTTTGATCCGGCGCCTCGCCAAAAATGCGCCGTAACCGCGGCCAAGCTGATAGTAAACTTTCTCGTCGAGTTGCTTACCCATTACACCGCGCAAATCATAGCCGCGAAAAATTGTTGGATCGATCATGGACACCTCCGGTGCCTAGTAGAAAGTTATAAAGCTTATCAAGTTTACAAGGTAAATCCCGAATCACTTTATAAATTTTACAAACTCTTTACTTTATAAACTTACAAATACAAATGCTTTCCTTCATTTTTAAGTTTCTCAAGCATCTTTTTAATATCTTGGGCTTTGTGTTTGTTGGCAATCAGCATTACATCCGGGGTATCAATTACAATAACGTCCTCAAGCCCGAGCGTTGCGATCATCTTGTCGCCACCATAAACTAAGCTTCCCTTTGAATCAACATCAATGTGGTATCCTCTTGAAATCATCTCTGTCCCGTGGGTTTCGCTCAAAACATCAAACAAAGTTCCCCAGTTTCCGATATCCGACCAACCTAAATCTGCCGGCACAACAAGAACTTTTTTAAAATCCTCTTGCTCGATGATTGCATTTTCGAACTGTTCATTATCAAGCGACCCATAAAGCGATTTTACCTTAGCTTGAACGTTGCCGTTGCCGCCGGAGGAAATTAATTTGCCAATTTCATCAATTGTTTTTAGCATTTCCGGGCGATACTTTTCAAACCAACTCAAAAGCTCTTGGGCTTTGAAAAAGTAATAGGCCCCGTTCCATAAATATTCCCAGCTCTGCAAATATTTCTCGGCAGTTTTAAGATCTGGTTTTTCAACAAATTTATCGACTTCAAATACCTTCTCTTCATTTATTTCAACTTTTACCGAACCCATTTTGATATATCCCAAACCCGTATCGGGTTTTGTCGGATTAATTCCAACCGCTACAAGATGGTCTGGATACTTTTCTACTGCCTCGTAAGCAGTCTTGATCGTATTTACAAATACATCAGTATTGTTAACAATGTGATCCGATGCCAAGGTAGCGATGATTGCGTCTTTGTCCTTTGAACTAATAACCTCAGCGACATACGCCAAAGCCGGAGCAGTATTTCTCGAAGAAGGCTCAATTATAAAATTTTCCTCTGGCACCGCGGGGAGTTGTTTTTTTATTTCTTCAACATATTGCGCTGTGGTAGAGATATAAATATTTTTCTCTGGCAAAGTTCTTACAACTCGATCATAAGTTTCTTGAATCAAAGTTTTATCAGATACCAAATTATGAAGCTGCTTGGGTTTAGCTTTTCGGCTCATTGGCCAAAGTCTTGTTCCCGATCCACCCGCCATAATAACGGCATAATTCATTATAAACCTCCGGTTTAAACTCAAAGCTCAAAGTTTAAAACGCAAAACTGCAACTGACGAACTAAAAAACTTTTCTGAAGTTAAATAGTTTTTAAATGAAGTTTTGACTTTTGAGTTTTTACTTTTAAGTTGACTACTATGATGATATCATAAATTTAAGTTGAGGCAATTATTCTACCTTAAATAGGGCTGAAAGTCAATCCCAACTCATCTTTTACTTACGAGATCTGTTTTTTGTCTGCAATTATTTTTTGATACAATTTTTCATACTCGTCCACCATTTTCTTGGTTGTGAATTTTTGCCCCACCAGCTGTCTACAGTCTCGTCTCATCTGTAAATAATCCTGATCCGACATTTGGTATATTTTTTCGGCCGCCCTAAGGAGACCCTCGAAGTCATCGGGTTTTACCAATAAGCCATTCTTTCCATCTTCAATAATTTCTGACATCGCTCCTCTCTCGTAAGCTATCACTGGAGTTCCACAAGCATTCGCCTCTGGAACAACTAACCCAAAAGGCTCCTCCCATCTAATTGGGTTAATAAACAGTTTTGCGTTACCAACTATTTTGTTCCGGCGATTCTGCGACACCGCTCCCTCGTATTTGGCAAATTTACTTTGATCAAGCAGCGGAACAATCACCTTGTTATAAAAATCATTCTCTCTCGGTTCAGCCATTAAGCAAAGATCCTTCTGCAATTTATCAGCAGCTTTAATAGCAATATCCGGACCCTTGAGTTCCTTGAATCTACCAACCCAAGCCATATATTCTTTCGGTTTTTCAACAAAATCAACCTTATCGATATCAATACCGTTGTAAATTATCTTGGCAAACTCAAACGGAAATTGCTTGGTTAGACTTTTACTGATTGCCACGTTGTAGCTTCTCGGCTTAGATTCTAGCAAATCATTTATGTGACCATATATACCTTCGTAATAATTATGAAACGTTACCACGCTCGGTACCTCTGAGGGTATTTGAGCGACAAAATAAGGTAGCAAGTCGTAACTGATGTGCCAATGAATAAGATCAAACTTTTGCTTTTGAATGAGTGGGGATATCGTTGTGTAGTAATATCGCATCCGTTTGTTAAAATCCGTCAATGCATTGTCACCTATCCCACCGGCAATATTTATACAGCTATCGAGGCTGGCTTTAGTCTTTGAGTCACCCGAAGCGAATAAGGTGACATCGTGACCTCGATCGGTTAGACTATCAGCCAAATGACTAATTATAAGTTCTGCTCCCCCATATTTTTCAGGAGGTACTTTAACCCAGGTTGGGGCAACCTGAGCAATTTTAAGCTTTTTATCTGCCATCAGCTAACTCCTTTTCGAACAATTTAATATAATTATCAACCATAATTTCCTTGCTGAACCTTTCTTCAGCACTTTGCCTACAATCCTTTCGCTTAATAGAGTCGATTTTGCTAACTGATTCTACCATTCCGTCAATATCCCCCGATTCACATACAAAACCAGTTTTGCCTTTCTCTATTACTTCCGCCGGAGCTCCAATATTATAGGCAATTACGGGCGTACCGCAGGCCAATGATTCGATCATTACAAGTCCAAAAGCCTCCACCCACTCGATTGGAAATATCAAAGCACTGCTCTCAGCCAGCAATTTTCTTTTTTCCTCTAAATCAACTTCACCGATATACTGGATCTGATCTCCATCAACAAACGGCTTAACTTTTTCTTCAAAATATTTTTTTCCACCGGGGCGGGCAACATCAACTGGTCCCGCAATAATTAGCTTTTTATTTGCCTTCTTGGCGATTTCGATTGCCGTATGCACTCCTTTCACTCTTGCAATTCTCCCCAAGAAAACGAGCTGATCTCTCGGTTTGTCATTAAACTTGAAGTCATCGATATTTATCCCGTGATAAACTACGTCGGTGTAGCTTAACTCAGGCAGAGCCTGCATTTGAGCCTTAGATATTGGAATGTATCGTCCCGCTTTGGCGTAAATGTCAAATATCTTGCGATAATGTTCGCTCGTGTAGGTCCCGTGTAGAGTGTGAAAAACTGGAGATTTAAGAACTTCGACAATAGGTAGCAGTGTAAATCCAGCATGGTTATGGATTACATCAAAATCCCCCGAGCGTTTTATTATCTCGCCAATGGCAATTGAACGATAAACTCGGTCAACGTCGGCTTGGATTTCCGGATCTTTGTTCAAGCCTTCATTGATACCGGTTTCGCAGATTTTGACAATCTTTCCGGGCAGGACCGAGTCCGCTGTCGCAAAGGTCGTAACCTCATGCCCCAGTTTGTCAAAACCTTTGGCCAGCATTTCGATGATATTTTGTTTCGGTCCATATCCGACAGTCGGTATTTTGTACTCTGGGTATTGAAATAAAGCAATTTTCATAGTTCTCCTTTTTAAGATGGTACTTCGCGACCTTTAGCAACTAATTCCATGTAATCGAAATTGCCTTCCATTAAATCTTCCATTGTCACACCCATATCGGGATGCCGTGCCAACCACGCTTCGATGTCAGGCGCGTTTTCTTCGACAACTTGCTTTAACTCTGGCCCTCGAACTGCTAAAGCCAGCGGCCCCCAATAACCCCATTCTTTTTCCGTTGCTTTGAGCCATTTAGGCTCATCTCGAAGTTCCCCGCGCAAATTTGGGCTGGTCAACTTAAGAGCCTCTATTACTTCGTCATACCAGTGCAGATGGAATTGATAATTTTGTTCAATCTTCTCTAGCGGAAGTCCTGCAGCAGTATCTTTTTCCCTCATTGCGTCCGCGGTTTCTTTGGCTCGTGACATCAAGGCCCATTCAGCTCCGACCGAAGCATGTTTCAGATGAAATTTTTGCATGATTACACTAACCCTCTTGGCATGATAACCGGTTGTAACCGTCACAAATTCATCGGTTGGCAAACCTTTAGCGCGCAGTTCATTTAAGGCATGAGCTATGTTATCAACCGTTTTGGTCGATTTATTTTCAAAAATCATCGCTTCTTCAGGAACACCCAATTCCATCAAGTATTCCTTCATCAGTTCGCCGCTTGGCTTGACATGCTCTCCATAAGCTTTTTTGTCATTTGCCGGTAAACCTCCTGTCACAATAATCCTAGGTGCCACCCCGTCTTTCCAGAGTTGGTAGGCGGCCAACATCCTAATTCTCGACTCTTGAGATATTTTCTCTGGTTCATCTTCCCTGGCACCATGGCCAAAGATAACAATTCCGCTATAAGGATATTTTTCTGGTTTCTCTTGCTCTTTCTGGACTTGCGTTTCTTCTCTTGGAATTGCCTCGTCTTTTGGCGAACCTAACTCTTCCTCTGGAATTGGATTCTCGCCGCTCATCTGCTCTCCTTATCTATATTTTCCATCTCGCGCTTTTGCTCTCCCCGATAATATTCCAGCGGATTTATTTTTACTCCCATGGTTTCTCTGGCATCTTTAGTATAGCTTGAGTCAAAAATTGTTTTTGCAATCCAATATGACTCGTAAAGCAACCTTTTTTGATATTCCTCGCTCTCTAAATATTCGCCTGCTTGATTGGCATAATAATCACCGCTCTCGAGCAAAACTCTTTCCGAAGAAAAAACCGCCATATTTGGCGCCCCCAAAATCTCAAGAACTAATTTAACCCTAACCGAATTATAATCAGATGTAAGAAAAACTACTTTTTCCGGATCGATCTTTTCCTGCTCGATTTTTTTCAAAATTGAAACCAGATCAGTTATCGTATTTACCCCCTCCGTTTCCGTCGTCATCAGATCATCGGCAATTTCAAAATCTTCTTTAAGATATTTTCTCATTCGCTCGCCCTCGGCAACTTTGAGCACTTTGTCATTGCCCCCGCCGAGAAGAGAGATCGTTTTAACTTTTTTTTGCTTGTATAAAATTCCCGCCGCCCGACAGCGAACCCTAGCGTCAAAAGTCATCGGATCTTCGGTTTTGGCTGACTTATTCGAATGGCCGAGTACGGCCAAGAGCTCAATTTCATCAATAGGATTTAATTTAAGTGATTTGTTCATCACTACAGACTATAATTTAAACCAACCACGTTTTCAATCTTTCCCACTTCTGCTCTACTTTGCTGGGCGACAAGAATCCGACAATAGTTTCTGATGAGCGAGCCAGGGGCACCTTGAGGACCATTGCCGAGCATTTGCGAGGGCGGAACTCGCAAACTCTCCTCTGTGACCGTTAGCGTGTCCGAAAGGTGCTCATGGCGAGCGAAATAATAGACTGTCCGAAAGCGCCTGCTGCCCAAAAACTACACCAACTTCTTTTTCAATTCTTCTTTTTCCCGTTTGAGCTCTTCCTTGGGGAAGAGGGCTTTTGAGATAGAGTCCTGCATCCTCTGAGTCGTTATAAAAGCCCTATTGTAAGCGGACATTATTCGATGAACCAAAACCGACCAGTCAAATCTTTCCTCGACGGTTTTTCGGGCATTGAGACGAAGCTTGGCTTCAAGCTTGTCGTTATTTAAAATTTTGTTTAAAGCCTCGGCAATTTCCTTCGAGCTTCTGGCTCGAACCAAAAATCCATTTTGACCATCCTTAACAACCAGGGGAATTCCACCTTTTTTCGAAGCAACTACCGGCGTGCCGCAAGCCATCGCCTCGAGAATTACAATCCCTGTTGACTCCTCAACTATCGAAGGAAGCACCAGAGCGCTGGCGCCATGATAAACTTTCTTCAGATCATCTGCGGCATCTTTCCCGAAATAACCCAAGAAGCGAACATTTTTGGCTCCAACTAATTTTGCGTAATTCTGAAGATAATTTTTATAAACTCCGTCGCCGATTATCAGCACTTCGGCATCGATGTCTTTTGCCGCTTTGATGAGATAATCAACTCCTTTTTCAAAGGTCAGCCTTCCGGCAAAAACTATGTATTTTTTACCCTCTAAATTATATTTTTTTAAAGTTGACGAAAGCCCCTTTGCAACCTTCTTCATGTCAAAATCTTCAATATTCAAGCCGTTTGAAATGACTTTAATTTTTCTCTTAAAACCTTTGCCAAAAACCTTCAAAAACCATTTTTTTGTGTGGTAGGAAACTGCCAGCATCAGCTCAGCCCGGTCAAGCGCCTGCCGGCTAATTAGCCGGTACCTCGGGTCAACAGTGGCGTTATAAATATCTGTGCCGTGAACAGTCACGACATAGGCTATTCCAAACATCGATTTAATAAACGAAGCGATCCAGGTTAAATAGGAGGCGTGATTGACGTGGATAACATCCGGCTTAAAATCTTCAACCGCCTTTACGATATCCCGCATGTAAGCCAAATATTGCTTGGAAAATTCAAAGCCGGAGAGCTTGGAATACTTCTTTCCTCTTTTGTACTCGGGGTGAGACTCAAAAACCGCCTTAAAAGCCGGTTTGATTGTATAAATTTTGCAACCTTTAATAGGCCGGGTGTCAGGAGCTATGAGAGCAACCTTATAGCCTTTTTGTTTTGCCAAATTTTCCCCGAGTTTGCGGACATAGGTTCCGCTTCCTCCGCCATAAAAGGGGAATTTCATTAGTATTAAAACTCTCATATAAAGTTCTCTTATGTTATCGACTGATTACGCAAAAATCAATCGTTTAAATATAGTTTAACCTGATTAATAGCAACTATACTCTAAGAAGCAAGAGGATTCAAGTGTTTGCTAGCACTTAGCTTTTTTCGACTTTGCCCTGACGCAAAAACTCCGCCGCTTGCTCAGGCGCGATAATGTCGATCACCATGCCAGAACCGAGTTCGTAGCCGCCGTAATTAGAAAGCCTTGGAGTAATTTCCATATGCCAATGATAATTCTTTAGCACATTTTCCTTAATTGGAGCCGAATGAATGTAAAAGTTCAGATCGGGGTCATTTAAAACCTGGCCGAATAAATGAAAAATCGACTTCGAAATATCGCTTAAGGAAGTTATGTGCTCGGGGGAAATATTTTCAAAATGCGATTGGTGCACCTTTGGCAGAATCCAGGTCTCAAAAGGATATTTTGCCGCATAAAAATTAAAAGCAATAAAATGTTCATTTTCAGCAATCACTCGAGTATTTTGCTTTTTTTCATGCACTATCATATCGCAAAACGGACAGCTTTTTTCCTCTTCGAAGTATTTTGATGTATTTGACAGCTCGCGCGCCACTTGATTTGGGACAATTGCTGAGGCAAAAATTTGCGCATGCGGATGTTCGATTGAGGCAGCAGCAGCCGGTCCGTGATTATAAATCGGCATGACATGCTGAACATTTTCGCTTTTCTTAAAATAATCTGTCCTTTCTTTGAAAGTCTCGAAAAGATCAGCAAAAATATTTTCATCAAATTTGGATAAATCGGTGTCGTGATCCTTAACCACAATCACATCGTGCCCCCCGAGAGCCAATTTCATTTTATAAAAATCGTCTTCGAGCCTATACAATTTAGATGATTTTTGATCCGGCTGTTCAATGTAAGCCGGGTATTTATTATCTATAACGTAAGTAGTTTTTCTCTCAAATTCCTCCTTTTGCAGGGGATATGCAGTATTTTTAGAATCCATACAAAAAGGACAATCTTCCTTTTTTTGCTTCTTTTCTCTCGCAATTGAAATATAATCGGTCGGCCTTTTGGCTCGCTCAGGGGCAAAAACTACCCATTCACCAGAGATAATATTTTGTCTTAGTTGGGGCACGATCACTCCTTAAATTAAATATTAAAAGTTAAATATCAAAATGATAAATATTATATCAAAAAGAAATTGGCAGAATAATTTTTGAATTTTGATTTATCATTCTAATTTTTAATCTTTAATTTTTGATTTGTTTGAATATGATAAAGCGCCACCGCTACTGCATCTGCTGTATCGTCTTGTTTAACGGTACAATTTTTCAAGTGTAACTTCAACATTCTTACTATTTGCCCCTTATCGGCATGACCGTAACCGGTAACTCCAAGCTTAATTTCATTTGGTTTATATTCGAAAATTTCTAAATTGTTCTGCTTGCCAGAGAGCATAGCTACCCCTCTGGCGTGAGCTACGGAAATGCCGGTTTTGACATTTTTGACAAAAAATAACTCCTCAATCGCCAGCTCTTGCGGCTTATATTTTTTAATTATTTTATTAAGTTCGGTGAAAATTAATTCAAGCCGCTCGGCTAGCGGCGTTTTTGAGGCGGACTCAATCAACCCACAGCCCAGCAGTCTTATTTCCCCTGTATTCTGTATTCCGTATTCTGTATTCTTCTCTACAACCGCCCACCCTAGCCGGCTAGTCCCCGGATCAATTCCTAAGATAACTCTGGCATTTGACGATTTAAAGTTTTGAGTTATCATTTTGAGTTTTACGTTTTGCGTTTTGAGTTACCCCAAATTACAATTTACTTCCGTTACATCGTCTATCTCGTCGAGTGCTTGAAGAAGTTTGATGACTTTTTCCGATTGTTCGTCGTCTAATTCGATGGTTACCTTGGGCTCTAAGGCAATCTCTTTCGTATCGATTTGAAGTCCTGCTCCGGACAATTTTTCGCTAACTTGAAATAAGTTTTCCGGCTTGGTAAAAATTAGAAATCCCTCTTCCGTCTCCTTATAATCATCTGCTCCCGAATCAATAACAAGCATTTCCGCTTCCTCTTTACTCTGCCTATCAACACTCGCGGAAACAATACCTCTTTTGCAAAATAAATATGAAACTGCACCGCTAGATGCCAGCTTTCCGCCATGGCGGTTTAATACTGCTTTCACGTCGGCTGAAGTCCGGTTTTTATTGTCAGATAGAGCTTCAACTAAGATCGCCGAGGCACCTGGGCCATAAATCTCATACGTAACATTTTCCAACTTAGCACCGCCAAGTTCGCCCGTCCCGCGTTTGACTGCCCGCTCGATATTATCGCGTGGCATATTAGCCGCTTTGGCCTTTTCCACAGCCAAGCGAAGCGAGTAATTCATCTCGATATCGCCGCCTGATCTGGCCGCTACCGAGATGTTATTTGCGAGCTTTGTAAACAAATTACTCCGGCGCGCGTCCGTCCTGGCTTTTTGGTGTTTTGTCGTTGCCCATTTGCTATGACCTGACATATATACGTTTAGTTTAAGGTTAAGGTTAGGTAGATGGTTAATAGGCCTTTTTACTATAACTTAACCCTAACCCTGACTGGCTGCCTCACCCTAACCCTAACCCTTACCTCAAACAACCCTCTTGCATTAGTTTAATTTCGGACTAGATTATAGCTTAGAATCTGGTTTGGCGCAAAGAGAGGAAGCGGACCTTGACAAGGAAACTGATAGCGATCATAGCGGTTGATGTTTGGGAGGAAGACCGGATTACTAACATGATCTGCGATCTTCTGAGTCAAAACCACGACGAGATATCTCTAACTGCCGTTGTTGTCAAATGCGGAGAAATCGGGGAGGTGCTACGTGACGGGTTCAATCCTCCCGTCGTCCTTGTCTGCAACACCCACCACATGAAGGGGGCATTGTTGCTCGGGGAGAGGGAGCTGAACGGTATGCCCATCATCTGCCTCGGCACTACGCCCCAAAACCCGCAAGAAGTAAGCAGCTTGCGGCAATACACAACAGCCGAAGGGCTGGATGTGGCACTTGCCGTTGTTGTCGACCTCATCTTCGGGGAGTCCGAGGCTTAACGCACTGAGCTTGACTTTCCCTCCGAGAAGTAGTATAGTCGTTTGATTCTGTCGTTATCCTGCACCCTTAAGGAGGGTGATAGTCGTGAGGATCATGCTTGTCGTACCCACCATCGCCCTGATGGCGCTGGTGGGGTCGGCCGTGATGGCCGACTTCAGTGCCGTCGAGGACCGACCGGCCCCGCCGCCGCACCGCGACGGCGGCCGCCACCACAATGGGCTGGGCATCGCCGCCCAGCTGAGTATTGGGGGCTTGACGATCCAATACTCCACGACCCCGCAGCCGCAGTTGGTCGTGATCGGCGGCGTGCTCTGCGTCGCCATCCCGGGACCTTGCGGGATGCAGTTCGTCCCGTACAACCCCGGGAATTTCAACCCCGCCGCCGGCTACCAGCAGTTCGGTGGCAGCTACGGCAACAACTTCGGCGGCTACGGCGCGTACGGCAACGTCGGCTACGGCGGCAACACCAACGCCGCCTACACCGAAGGCTATCAGCAGACACTGCGCCAGCTCCAACAGCAGGCGCAGTCGCGGCTCGAAGATCAGGCCCGCCAAGCGGGCCAGCGAGCCGCCGAGCAACATTTCAACCAGTGGGGCTGGCGCTAACCGCCGCCCCACCCTCCGGCCAACTCCGATGCCACCCAACGGGCCGCCCTTCCAGGGCGGCCCGTTCTCCTTTCCCCCATATTTTCATGACAAGGGTTAAACCCTTGTAAGTAATAAAAATGTTTCTTCCTTTAAAAATAGGAAATATTGTTCTCTTGAGGGAACTTTCGCCGTAACTGCTGTATTTTTCTTCCTAATCTCTAATTAGTGGCTAATTTTGTCCTGAGGAAACTCGGTGTAATAGCAAATTTGGGTGCTTTTTTCAGCCTACTTTGACAATATTTCATCAATCATTTTGCGTTTAAGTTTGTAAGAAAGTCCTCTGTGGATTCTAGTTAGTTCTTTGAGGTGGGAGA
>Ga0172381_10000085_pt1 | contig 99884 bp, 128 predicted proteins | sample Leawel6488metaG_FD_119754 | JGI IMG/M metagenome (GOLD analysis project Ga0172381, IMG submission 119754) | Leachate microbial communities from a municipal landfill in Southern Ontario, Canada - Leachate well 64-88 metaG | ecosystem: Engineered > Solid waste > Landfill > Unclassified | place...
CGTGCTCACCGTAACTGGCCCCAACACCGAAAGCGGAGGACTGGTCCTTGGCGACAACGTCACCTTCATGTTCTGCGACTACAGCCCCGCCCAGCTCGAATGGCGATGTGTTGAGTGCCTACTTGGTGGAGGTGAAGGCATCGATCGAGGCGATCCTGGCTGCACGCCGTGCCGGGCTGGAGCCAGGGATCGGTATCACAACACTGACATTGAACATGCGGGATGATCTCGGCTGCGAAGAGCGCCAGCTCAGTGACTGGCACGTGGAGCGGATGCGCTTGCTGGCGGGAGCGATTCGTGATAACTTTCCCGCCAAGGCGAAGGAATGAACCATGAGTACCGGCCAGGTAGGCGTTGTGGACATCGTCACTTTTCTGCTCCGTGAGTACATCGACTGGACGGCGCAGACCAACGGAGAGCCGCGGGAGAAGGTCAAGGACCGCATCATGGCCGACGGCGGGCTGATGGCCTTCCGCAACTTCGCCTTCAACTACTTGACCAATTATCGACCGTCGGCCATCACCCACGCCGAAGCCAACTTCATCATCCAGCTCACCAACGGCAAGACCACGGCCGTGTGCCCCGGTGCGGAGAGCTTGCGGGGTACGATGCAGCCCAGCAGCTACATCCCCGTGACCGGCCGCGAAACGGCCCAGGAGATCATGGCCAACGCCACGGGCATGCGTGGGCACATGACGCCGATGGGTGGCCCAGTGGACCTCACCCAGAACCAAGGCATGAAAAGGTACGACCTGTGACAGTTCCCCGTTGCAATCCCGGTTCAACTCCCGGCGGTCTCAAAGCTCCCAAAGGCTGGCCCAAGGCGGCCACAGGCCAGGGCGTGATCAACATGTCGCCGCCCTCCATTGCTTGCCCGGCCTGTCACCAGCCCGTGCTTGCCGGAAACTGTGAGCACGTGCCGGAGCAACCCGACTGTGTCGTCCATGCCTGCGGCGCGCTGTTGCGTGTTCCGCCTGGCGTACTTGGCCCGGTGGGCGAGACCGGCTGTTGCGGTGGCCCCCTCGGCGCACCCGGGATTCCCGAGGTTGTGCTCGACGATGACGAGGCAGACCTGCCCAGCCCCGTGCTGCGACCCGGCCCAGCCACGGTCGAGGAGCAAGAAGCGGACGTGGAGTACCGCAAGACGGCCGAGCGGTTGGTGCGCGAGCTGGAGCGTGAGCAAATCCCCACCATCAAAGACAGTGAAGTGGCTCAGATGGTTGCGCAGGCCGACCAGCTGCTCGCCACCACCTCCGGGCTCCAGCAGCTCGTGGGGCGAATGACCACGCTGCTGGACCGCTTCGAGCATGCCATTTCGCATCTCGAACAACAGCATGCGACACGCAGGGAGTTCCGCCCTGCCAACCCGCCTGTCAGCCCCGTGCCGTCCGCTGTCGCGGAAACATGGGCGCGGGCGACACTACGACCCCGGCAAGGAGGCTAAGTCATGTCGTTGTCCTGGAAAATTCGCTTGCGTCAGTTCGTTCGTTGGCTTCTCACACGGTGCAAGGCACGCGTACGTGGCGCGGCATGCCCCGGATGCCCCGAGCTGGCAGACGCGCAGCGACTGGCAGTGGAAGGCCATGCTGTGCTGGTTGAGTTCGACAACCGCGGCTTTGGTCGCATTCGCACCGAGCGGCGGATCCGCGCACCGGGCTTTCGCAACAACATGCTCCTGCCCCATCCCCAGGCCTCGCTCGGCCGTGTGACTATCGTGGGCAACAACCCAATGCTGCCGCAGAAGGCACCGTTGGCCAACCATCTGATCGGACACGGCGAGTACGTGCCCGACAACACCAAAGGCAAGGAGGCCGGACCATGTTTGCGGATGTCGCACCTGTGAGCAGCCCGCTCATCCCCACCATTGTCACCATCGTTGGACTGTTGCTCTGTGTGGGCATTGTGGGCTGGGCAGTGTACCTGACCCAGATCCGTAAGGCCTACAACGACGGCTGGCGCGCCTATCGCAAGTACCTGCGTTCCGCAGCCATCGCCGCGGGGATTGTCGAGAAGAAGGGTAGCCGCTATCACTGGCTGTCCTACAATCACGAGGTGATGGAGCCTGTGCTGATGGCTGAGCCGCCCGGCGAGCCGCAGCCCAAACCCAAGAAAGACGTTGACGACGATGAGTAACGATCGCATCGACGACAATTCGCGACAGCCGCAGCACATGGCCGTGATCACGGAGCGTGGGCTGATCGACATCTTCAAGTACCTGATGCGGCAGTACGTGGCCGACAAGGGCTTGGACACGGAGTCGATGCGACAGACGCACGTCGAGCAACTCGTCAACTACTGCCTGGAAACTGAGCAGCCTATTCGCGATGCAGAGGAGTTGGCGGTGGCCCTGGAAGTGCCCAAGGCGGCCGTCGAATACGTGTGGCAGATCTTGCACAACCCGTACCAGGTGTGCCAGCTCGTGTTCCCCTTCTGGCGGTCGCTGATCCTCTCGGGTAAGGCACCGCCCAAGAACAAGATGGCGTGCTTTGTGATCTCCCTGGCTGCCACGTTCCAGGACAACACGATCATCCAGCTGCAGACGATGTGTCCGTGGCCCAAGGAAAAGGTGCTCACGGACGGTTTCTTCTGCGACCTGGTAATGGCCCAATTCGGCAGCATCTTGAATGCCGTGGTGGTCAAAGGACTGGACAAGCTCCACGACGAGATCGGGCAGAACATCGACGAGCGCCTGGCAGGTACAACACGGAAGCTGGACCTCAGCCAGGGCTCCCCGTTACAAGGACCTCAGGGATGACCGGGCCTTTCTTCGCGTTTAGGCACAATGTGGAGAGCAGCGCTCTTCGCATCGGTGAACTAGCCGATGCCTTCAATAAGCTCCATGACAAGGTGTTCCCCGTGATTATCGCCGAAGCTGCGGAGGTCAACCTTGACGCTCCCGCGGACCGAGCTGTCACGGTGCGGATGCCCGCCGCGCTGCACGAGCTACTCAAGCAGCAGGCCCATCAGCACCAGATCAGCATGAACCGGCTGTGCTTGGAGAAATTGGCAGCGGAAGCTGTCCTTTCCGCAGGCCGATCCAGCCGCAGTTGACTCACTGTGCCTTTTCCGGGAGACTGAATCCATCAGGACCAAGGAAGGTTCGGTGGATTCAGTTCTATTTGCCAGGCACGGAGGTCTGTCCCATGCCGCTTCAGAAGCAGTCCCAGTTCGCCATCACGCTGGCCGCCGCCGTTGCTGAGAACATGACCAAGGAAGCTCGCCGCAGCATGTGGAACCCTCGCACGTGGATGGAGGGCGCCACGGCCGAGACGCCTCAGGAGGCAGGCATGGACGCACGGGCAGGCGGCGCAGGCGACCTGGAGACGCAGCGGCAGATGCAGAACCGGGCAGGCGTGAATGCCAACCAGGACTACCTGGCGGGCAGCTGGGGCTACGACAAGGCGGCCCCGGACGAAGGTACTTGGGGTGGCGTCGGTCGGCTGGCGGGCAACGCGGCCAAGGCCGTAGGCAACGCCGGTGCGGGGCTGTGGAACAACACGCTGGGCGGCCTGATGAACGCGGGCTCGCGGATGGGCCAGGTCATCGGCAACAACCTGGATCCCACAATGCAGCACGAGACCATTGCCAACCAGCGGGAGTCCGCGTTGATGGCCCAGTTGTCCCAGGCGCGTCATCAGCTGAGCCGTCAGGGCGCACAGGGCGGGCCGCAACAGCCCTCGCAGCCTCAGCGACCGCAACAGCCTCGCGCGCCCTTTGGCCCGCCAGCTGCGCCCCTGCCGCCGCAACCTTCGTCACTTCCGCAGCCCGGGGGACAGCCTCAGGCTCCGCAAAGCCCCGCGGTGCCGCGTCCCGCAATGCAGGGCGGCGCAGGTGGCGATCCTCGCATGGAGATACACCGGCGCAAGATGGAAGAGATGCGTCGTGCAAGCGCTTACGCCAAGCAGCACGGACAGATGACGACCGGCCCCAGCGGCCAACAGTCCTACAGCTACACTTCGCGGCCCGGCGAAAGCTCGCGGTGGACCAACCCCGGCCAGTCCGAGGACTACTATCGTCAGCAAGAAGACGCCGCGTCCCAGGTGGCTCAGTCGATGCAGCAGTACAGTCCGATGGGGTCGGGCAGAGGAGCACAGCCCACGGAGATGGGCATCGATTCGCTACTTCCCAGCATTTCCTCGCTGGACCAAGGGTCGCAGCAGAGCATGCCCGAGCAACTGGGTGCTGGTGCAGCGCAGGCTGCCACGGGTGGCATGCCGCAGGGTCGTTTCGTGGATGACGGCGGCAACGACGACTCGGGCTATCAGCCCACGTCTCGTAATCCCGAGCCCGCGATTGGCCAGGAGTCCGCACCCGATCCGCAATACCGTTTCGACATGGGCAACGGCCAGATGCCCACACCGGCGCAGCACATGCAGCAAGGTGTCCAGGCGCAGCGGCAGTGGATGGCCAACAACGCGAACCACCAGCGTGCCAACTCCGTTGCTGCTCGTCAGCAGATGAGCATGGGCGGCGGACCTCGCGTCACAACCGCTCCGTCCTCGTACACGCCCCCGAGCCGCCCGCCGCAAATGGGCGGTGGGATGCGCATGAACATGGGCAACCGTGGCTACCGCGGCTTCCAAGGCTTCCAGCAACGCCAGGGCGGAATGGGAGGCACGGGAGGCGGCATGGGCGGTGGGATGCGCATGAACGGCATGGGTGGCCAAGGCGGCATGGGTGGCATGAGCATGCACGCCGGAAGCGGAATGTAGCAGCACAATCGTCGCACGTCACCACCTCTCACCACGTTGGCGTGGCCCGAGGGATGACTTCTATTGCGAGCTTTCCTTGCGGCAAGGATGTCGTGATCAAAGCGCTCTGGTGTGTTTCCATCGTTTGCGGGGAGAATACACCAGTGCAAGGACGCAACTGTTACGGGGAGACCAGGGATGGTCGACAAGCGAGCGGACATCGACGTGCAAGAGGGCGGCTCGTGGGCCAAGGGCGTGGCGAACACGCTGGGCCGCGGTGTCTCCGCGTTGATGGGCACGCCATTGATCTCGCCCCAGTTGCTGGCCAATGCGGATCCCGGTCGGGTCAAGCAGCTCGCGCAGCAGATGGCGAAGGTGGCTCCCGAGTTGCAGAACGTGCACGTGAACGTCGGTGGGGCTAACCCATGGACGGAGATGCAGCGGGCGTGGAACAGTCCGTACGCGACTCCCGTGGGCCGTGTGGTTGGTGCGATCTCCTCACCACTGCAGGCGATGATGGCCAACGTGCGTCGCGGCGACATGTACAACCCGTCCGCCAACTCGGTCACGGTGTACTCCAAGCCCGAGGCGATACTTCAGCACGAGCTGGGCCACGCGATCGATTTCAATCGGATGGCGGGCAAGGGTTCGCTGTTGGGACGTGCGGGACGCGAGGCGTATGGGATGACGGCGGCCAATCCGTTTGCCCGGTTGCTGCCCGAGGCCCGGGCCAACACGCGGAGCGAGGAGGCTATCGGGAAGTTCCTTAGCCAAGATGACTACAACAAGGCAATGTCCGAGCGGTGGAAAGTACTCGCTCCGGCGTATAGCACGTATGGGGGCTCCGCGGCGCTGGCAGGGATGAACATCAGGGATGTCGCCCGCGCGATACGCAGTGGCGCGATACCACGGCCAGCTAACCCCGTGGCGGCTTACAAGGCGTTCTTTACTCCCATGTGGAGGCATAATTTGAACCACACGCTGCAACACGGCGGTCCCAGCCCGCTGCTCCAAGAGATGAGCCATGCTGGGGGTGTGCGGTCCGTGCCTGCCTTCCTGGGGAGCCTCGCCCTGGGACATTTGATTGGACAAGGGGTGGGTCAAGCGTACGATGACGGCGGCCTGGGAGCGTTCTCCAAGACATCCGCCGATGACGATGAAGCAAGTGCTCCCCGTGCCCAGAGCATTGCTGTTAAGCACCCAAGCAAGGGCTCCGCGATTTACTCACAGATCGCGGCGAGGGTGCGTGCGAAGTTTCCCAACTACGGGAAGAACAAGGAGCGTTCCATGAACACCAGCACGATCAGCAAGGAAGCTGCTGTGCGTCAGATGTCCATCTACTTGGGTGGATTGGCCAACCGCGTGTCGCCCCGCGATCCCACCACCAAGGCGGCTGCGATGAGCAAGATCGCGCAGTTGATCGAGGCCCTCAACGACACGGGCAACTTGGTGGAAGCGATTGCCAAGGTGTACCCCGAGAAGAACGCGTCCCAGCGGACGATGTTGTTCTCCCGGCTCACCACCGGCTTCCTCAAGAAGCGGGCCGCGGCCATCCGTGAAGCGTTGGGCAAGTCCTCGTCGGGCCAGGGCAGCACCATGCACCCTAGCGGTTCGCTGATGTCCGCCACCGGTCCGTGCTCCACGAACGTGAAGATGTAGAGTGCGTGGGGTGACGTAGCTTCTCTGTGACAAGGATGTCAACTATGCCTTTCCTCGGTGGCGGCCAGTTTGTTCCTTCCGGTGCTCTGCCTCATGGCAACGGCGCCTATCCGGCACGCTCGCTTGCACCCATGCCCGTACAGGGCCAGCTGAATGCGGGTGCACCCTCTGGTCCTGGCGTAGGCGGTGCAGCTACGGCTCAGGCAGCGGATGTGGCGATGCAGCAAGCACAGCAAGAGGGCGGACAGCCCATGCCCCAGGATCCACAGGGCGGTGGCGGTATGCCTCCTCCGCCCGCTGTCGATCCCAGTGCAATGGGCGGTGCTGCTGCGTCAGGTCCGGCCACCAGCGATCCCGAGCCCCAACAGCCCATGGACCAGGCAATGGCCCAACAGCCCCAGGGACCGCCGCCCAGTTGGCTGCCCGGGGGCAATGGACAGCAGCTGTATCCGCAGGGACAGGGACCGGTCACTAGCCAGGTTTCCGAGATGTCCTCCCAGCTGGGCCAGGCTGAGGGCACAGAGGCCACCCAGACGCCCATGGACGCCCCGATCCAGCAAGGGATGGAGATTCAGGCGAGTGAGCTTGCCTGGCCTCCCACGGGCTTCCAGGGGCCACAGACGGCACGCTACGGGCATTGCCGCGCAATGGCGAAGGCCGCGATGGGGAATAACGAGGGAGAGCGGAGCACTGAGGGGCTGTTGTTTTGGCAGGGTGGGAAGAGCAGCGAGAGCAGGGGCCTGTTTCGCGCTCCTTCCGATCCGCGCTACCCTTCCAATCCCCCCCAAGTAACCAACGGGATTTTCAAGACCGCAGGGGCCTCTCTCCATATCAGCGCCGAGGGGACGCAGCCCAAAGTCACCGCCACAGGTGAGAGTGGTTTGGTGGATCGCGTGCCGCAGCGCCCGTGGAGTGAATACGGTGAAGCGGCGTGGCCCGGTGCGAACGGGTACTGGAAGCAAGGCAAGCGTGGTCAGGGAAAGACGATCACCAAGCTCTCCGCGAGCGACAACGCGTTCTGGTGCGGCAAGTGCAAGAAGCCCCGGCGTGGCTGTGGCTGTGAGACGGCCAAGGAAGCGAAATTACTTACGTGCGGAGAATCTCGCTCGCTGATCAAGGAAGCGTTGAGCTGGGGCGGGATGGCGGGCAGCATTGGTCGTGGCGTGAAGGGCATGTTCGGTCCCGTGGGTGCGGCCGTAGCGGGCGGCATCGAGCTGGCCAAGACGCCGTGGACCGGCTGGAACCAGGACGCATGGGAGAAAGAGCACGTGAGCCATGGTGTGGGCGGGCAGATCCTGAACATCATCGGCAGCCCACTGCATGCAGCCTATGGCGCAGCTCGCGACATCGGCAACTGGGAAGACATGACGCAGCGTGTGGCTCGCCAGCCCGCAGCGCCCACTCCCCAGGCCACTGCACAGCCCGCGCAAGCCACGCCGCAGTACACACCGCGTCCGGTGCCCAAGGTGCCGATGCGGGCACCCGATTTCCTGGGCATGGGCCCGAAGGACAATGTGTTCGACAAGCGGAGTGCGGATGCAACGGAGGTTGTTGCGGACGCTGCAGGCGGTGTCGCAGGCGCAGCCGCAGGCTCTCGGGTCGGCAAGAACCTGCATCTCGTCTCGCAGGGCGGTCGCTGGGGCCAGAACATTCCCGGCGTGGTTGACCCTGCCATGGGTTGGCGGCATCCAGTCCGCGACATTGGGACGTCCACGGTTCGCGGCTTTCCGCTGCCGGGCCCGGTCTCCGTGCGAGGCGCTTATCTGAAGCGAATTATGGAGTCCAATCCCAAGCTCTATGCGGCCCTGGGTGGCGCGGCGGGCAAGGGTGGCGACATCGCTGACTTTGTGAAGGGCCGTCGGGCATCCATGCTGGGCGGCAAGCTGACAGGCGGCGCAGCCGGAGTGGGTGCGATGGCGCTATTGCAGTCCCTGATTCATCGCGGGGAGTCCCAAGTCACCAAAGTCTCTGCCGAGGACGAGACCATGAGCATGGAGAAAGTGGCCCAGCAGCTGGGCTTGAACGAGTTCGCGGTGGGCTTCGTCGTCGCCTGTCGCGACAAGGGCATGGACAGCGTGCAGATGCAGAAGGCGGCGGCCGTGGCCAGTGAGCTGGATCCGTGCATCGCGGAGGACCTGGCCCCGCTGCTCAAGCAAGCCTTCCTGCCCGAGGCCATCGCTGCGGGCAAGGCCATCGGGCCCGCCGCATGGAGCGGGATCAAGTCGTTGGGGCCCAAGCTGTGGGGCGGAGCCAAGGCGATGGGCTCGCAAGTCGCGGAAGCGGCGCCCAAGCTGGTGGGCGAGGCAGCGGGCGGCCCCTCGGGCCGTGCGGCAGGGCAGACGGCGATGCAGATGGGAGCACGCACGCTGGGCGGTGGGCTGTTGGGCGGCGAAGTGGACGAGCTGCTGCCCGAGAACATGCGCGGCTACGGCACGGCCGTGGGCGCTGCGCTGGGCGGTGGCTCGGCGGCTCCCGGCTTGGCCAAGTATGTGAGCCCCAAGCTGATCAGTGGCCTGGGCAAGGCCACGTGGCGTGGAGCGGCGGGCAACGTGGCGGGCATGGCGGCCGATGAGACCGCGGCGATGATGGGCCAGGACACGGGCGGTGCGTTCCGTCAAGCGGGCACAGCGATCGGGCTGGGCTCGGCCAGCCCCTGGGCCCGTGAGCAAGCCATGAAGTCGTTGCGGATGGGCACGAAGGCGGTGAGCGGTCAGCTGGGCAAGCTCGAAGGAGCAGTCAACCCGGCCAACTACGAACAGCTGATGTCGGGAGCGCCCGAAGCGGGTGGCATCCGTGGCATGATCGGCAAGGGGATCGGCAAGGCACAGAAGGCGGTGGGTGCGCTTCCCGATCAGCTGGGTGCGGCCGCCAACTGGGCCACCGATCCCAAGGCTTATGCACGCCAAGCAGGCTTGCTGGGTGTGGGAGCACTGGCCGGGGGCGGCGCGATGTACCGCAACATGGCCATGGACGCGGGCAAGAAGTTCCAGGAGCTGCAGACGGCGGCCCAGCCCGCGTTGCAAGAGCTGTCCAAGATCACGGGCGGCAACTACTTCGATCCCTCGGGCAAGGTGAGCATGGAGGGCATGAAGACGGCCCTCACGGACGCCAAGAAGTGGATGAGCGAGATGCAGAACTCCGGGCTCAGCGGGATGGGGCAGAAGTTGGTCAGTTGGTGGCACAGCTTGCCTCCCGAAAGCCAAGTGATGATGCTGGGGAGCGTGGTCAGCGCGATCGGCGGGATGGCCACGGGCAACACGGGTGCGGGCTTGGTGGGCGCGGGACTGTTGGCCGGTGGTGCTCACTTCGGACCCAAGCTGGCGCCCCAGTACTTCAGCCAGCCGCGACAGGGTAGTCCGGGGTTGCTGGGCTCGTTTCCACAAGAGATGATGGGCGGGTTGCCGCAACTGCCTGTCTTAGCGTCCAACGTGCAATCGGACCAGACGGGCTGGGAGACGGGCGGGCAGAGCGAGTTGCAACGCGCTGGCGGCTGAGATATGATGCTGGCTCACAGTGGCCAGGGTGACCGTCGCCTACGTCCATGGGCATCTCCCGGTCATCCTGGCCACGTGCTTTAAGGAGCCGCACATGCTCAGCCGTCGTCAGTTCCTGCCGTGCCTGGTGGCCCCGCTGGCCCTGCCCTTTCTCAAGCCGCCCGACAAGCAGAGCGTCATCAGCTCGGACCAGCCGCGCGTGCTGCCACTGGAATCGAAGACAGTGGGCGACCGGGCGTTGATCTGGCCGGATCGCAGCCACTGCGAGCTGCCAATGCTGGCCCACGACTGGGAACTGACCTACCATCAGGACGTGCGGAAGATCTGGCACGGCAATCAGTGCTGGTGGGAGGGCGGCAAGCCCCGCGGCACGTTCAAGGCAAAGTGCATCGAGGGCTCACCTGCGCTGTGGGAGCGGCTCGGTGCTCTCCGGCAGGGTTTCTGGCTGCAATGGTCGAGCGATGATGGCAGCGTCCAGTCCTATCGGATCTGCGACATTACTTGCCGTGCGTGGGGCTCTGCGGGGCAAGATCCCACATGGGACAAGTTTCTCCGTGTGTGGATTCACTTCGACACGGCAGAGTACGAAGAAGGCAAGCCCCTGCTCCGGCCGTTTATCCACGAACAACAGGAACCGATCGCATGATCAACCGTCGCTCTTTCCTCCCTGTGTTGTTGGCCCCCTTTGCTTGGCTGCTGCCCAGGGCCGTGGCCAAGCCCGACGTGAAGCTCACGCCCAAGTTCCAGCGCGAGGAGCACTTGCTCGACGAGCTGCGGGCGTGGGAGCCCAGCCACTTCGATCACGTGGGCCTGGAGCAGTCCGCTGGCCGTATTCGCTTGCTGATGTGGCAGAACTGCCTGCTCCCGGCGGATGAACCCACGGAACTGGAGCATGGCCGCCGCCACTTCCTCTGCATCTACGCGGGGATCACCGACAACACGGGCACGACGGCCTGGATGACGCGGCACTTCACGGACTGGGATCTCCACCGGAGCTTCCTGGAGCACCTGGACCGGATGCTGCTGCCGGACGTCTTCGACTTCACGGACGAGGAGCGGATGCTGCTGTTGGATTATCGGGGCTTCATCGCCCAACTGGCACAGCACGCAACATGTGCGTGCACTGCGTTCTACGACACCAACCTTGGGGAGCCGTACCAAGCATGAGCGTGATCCTCTCAATTACTCTGCCGCAGGGTCTGCACCGAAGCGTGATGACCCCGGAGAACGCCGTGGCGCGAACACGGGGCATGGTCATCGACAATTTCGTGCTGGAGGTCAAGGACTACGACCCCCGCGATCTGCAGACCTTGGCGGCGCTGATGCCCAGCTTGCTCGAATGCTTCGAGCACGTGCCCGCAGCCGGTTACTTTGTGCCGTCCGACACCCATGACCGACCGTGAACGCTACCTGCAGCTGTTCCGTGACACCAACGTGCCCTGTCGTGAAACAAAGGATCACGAAGGCGTTGATTGCCTCGAAGTGGGTGATGAGGACATCTGGGTCAAGCCGCCCGAGGAGGGCGTCGTGAGGTGCTATCCTGGCTTCCGTGTGCGGCTCAAGTTTGACGCGGCAGGGAAGCTTACCGAGTTCGGGATCTGGGAGTAGTGATGACCGAGCCACGCAACTACGGCCTACATGCCAACTGCCAGGGCTGTCCCAAGCAGGGCAACTGCTTTGACCAGTGCGACCACGCCACGCTTTGGACGCGCAACGCCAGGCACAACCAGCCCTATCGCCCGCTCCAGCCCCTGCCGCCCGACCTGGAAGCGTTGATGACATCCGAGTCGGTGGCCGAGTTCCGCAAGCTGGAGCCCACGCCCGAAGCGATGCAGGAGGCGATGAAGAACGGCTGGGCCGACAAGCCGCTGGTTTCCACGCCCACCGAGCCCAATCCCTATTACGAACTGTGGGAGCTGTCCAAGGCCCTGGTGTCCCACAGCGAGCAGGCCACCATTCTGGACTCGCCGGATGCTCAGCAGCTGGTCGCCGGAGCGATGCTCATGACGGAGCAGCTGAACTACGTGCGGCAGCATCCCGATCCCGCTGTCCCCGCCGCGATTGCGAGAGAGTACGAGGAAGCGCTGGTCTCGCTGCTGATCGCCCATACCTTGCCAGTGGCTGCGATCCAGCCCTACAGCGTGCTGGCCATCGCCCCCGTGTACAAGTGGTCCAACGCGGGCACGGTGATGGTGCCCCAGGACACGGACCTCACCAACCTGCCCGCCAAGCAGTACATGCTGGAGTTCTTCTGCTACGAAACGATATGGCACTATCCATGACCCACGAAGAACGCCTGGCCCAGCTGCAGCAACGCTTCAATGAGGCCCTCCAGCCCTGCATTGGACAGACCGATGTCACGGAGCAGTTGCTGCACGTGTTGGGCGAGGAAGTCCGCAAGGTGCTGGACGAGGTCTACCCGGGCGTGAGCTGGATCACGGCGGCCCAGCTGCAGCAGCTGGTGACCGAGCCGCAGTGGCCTGCTTGGCTGCTTACGGTCCCGCCCGACAAGCTGGTGCCGATTCGCCTCCACGTGGGCGTGATCCGGCCGTACGCCGAGCGGCGCGACTGCGTGCGAGTGGTGCTGGAGATCGAGGTCGTGGAGGACATGCGGCCCCGCGAAGCCACGCCCTGCACCTGCGACTGCCACAAGAACCCCAACATCATGCACTTCGCACCCTGTTGCGAGCGGTGCTACGAACAGTTCTAACACGAGGTGATTCATGGATGAGATCGTGTGCAACGAGTGCGGCCTGCGATATGAGGTGGTGTGGAGCAACGACGGCCAGGAAGCACCCACCGATTTCTGCCCGCGTTGCGGTTCCCAGAACCTGACGCTGCCCAAACCGAGCGAGTGAGCGTTTGGTGCTCCAAGGCAGTTGCGGTATATTGCTGCGAACCCCGGAGCCCATCATGTACGACCGCTTCACCGATCGCGCCCGCAAGGTCTTCCAGTTGGCCAACACGGAAGCCCAGCGCCTCAACCACGAATACATCGGCACGGAGCACGTGTTGCTGGGGCTGATCAAAGAGGGCAGCGGGGTTGCGGCGAATGTGCTCAAGAACCTGCATGTGGAACTGCACCGTGTTCGCGAGGAAGTCGAGAAGTTGATTCAGCGCGGACCCAACATGACCACCATGGGCAAGCTGCCCCAGACGCCACGCACACGGAAAGTCGTGGAGCAGGCCATCGAAGAGGCCAAAGCACTGAACCACATGTACGTGGGCACGGAGCACATCCTGCTGGGCCTGCTGTACGACCCCGAGACAGTCGCCACCCAGGTGCTGATGAACCTGGGGCTCAAGCTGGATCAGGTGCGGGATGAGGTGATGTGCTTGCTGGGTCACGGGAGGCAGGACACGCAGCTGTACTGCATCGTCAGCGGCACCACGTTTCCCTCGCCCCAGACCGACCCCGGCTGTATTCGTGTCCCGTCCAAGCCGCCGCGGGAGTTCAGCGACATGAATCACACGTTGGCCTTGGAGGTGATTCCCGATCCGCCGATCCCGGCCGCCGTCCGGGCGCACGCAATCGCCCATGGCCTGGACCCCGACCAGAGCATCTATCCTCGCTCCAACCACTTCGGGCTCGCTCCGCAAGTCTGGATCGGAACCGTCGACGAGTTGGTGGCCAGCTTCCGTCGGGGGCTGGAACGGTGCACGACATACTTTGCCCCGGGCAGCGATATGGAGAAGGTGTTTGGGGCCGATGTCATGGCCAAGCAGCAGGAGCGATTGCGGAAGTTGCATCAACGCAAGGATGGCGAGGCCACGGAGATCCCATTACTCAGTCCGGGCGACGCGCGAGTCACGGCCTATGAAGTGGCCCGGGCCAAGTTTGACGTGAAGTAGTCTTTCAGTGCAAAGGAGTCATGCGATGGTTAAGTGGTTGATCTGGTTGGCGGTGCTGTTGGTGATCCTGCCGATGGGCCTCTGCCTTTGCCCGGCCGCGGAGCCGGTGGCGGCCGCCCTCAGTCTGTCGCAGCCCGCGTTGTATCCCGTGGAGCAATGGATGCTGGAGGCGGTGAATAAGGAGCGGGCCAAGAAGCACCTGCTGCCTGCCACCATCAGCCCGGCCCTGCTGCGGGACGCACGCGAGCATTGCATCGAGATGTGCCGCACGCAAAAGGTGGAGCACACGGAGAAGCACGTGGCGGAGATCTACTGCGCGGGCCAGCCCGATGCGGCCGAAGCCATGAAGTTCTTCATGAAGACGGAGGCCTTCAAGGACAACATCCTGGCCCCCAGGCACACCAAGCTGGGAGCCACTGCCTGGGTCTCGTCACACGGCACTATTTACTACGTAGTGCAGTTCCGCAACGGCGAGGAAGCGGAGGCGGTCCCGGCTCCCAAGCCGGTGCACCCCGTGAAGCCGCCCACCGGACTGATCCAGCCGCACACGATGAACACGTGCCCCGGCGGCCACTGCCCGTACCAGCTTCCCATGCACTACACCGGCCGCTGATATTCCGCACGTGCGGAGAATTACTATGACTGCTACCTGGCCGCACCGAACGCGGCTCCACTTTTACTCCCGAGGAGAACGTATGTTCAATGCCCGCGTGCGTTGGAACCCGAGTTACCATCCCAGTGGGATCCAAGCCTACGAAGTCTCGTTGCTGATCAACGGCGCGTCCATGTCGACGGGCACGCAAGTTCAGCAGGCGATGTTCGAGATCCCATCCATCAACGGCGACACGCAAGTCAGCCTGTCCGTGGTGGCGATCTCCAACACGGGCCGCCGCAGCAGCCCGGGGACGTTTTCGTTCCAGACGCCCAGCGAGACGCCCGTCTCGCCGCCGCCCCCGGCGGACGTCGATCCCACGTCGCCCGACGGGTTCACCGTCGAGTACTTCTAACGGATGCAAGTCCTGGGGCTGGCAGGGGCCATGGACGGTCCCTGCCAGCCCAGCATGGGGAACCCACATGATCTGCGATTGCGAGCGACAGCGAATCGGCAAAGCGTTGCGCGAGGGCAACTGGACGGACGCGGACGTGCACACGCTCACCAACGAGCTGGGCCTGCTGTGGACGGACAGCGTGACGCTCAAGGCGAACCTGATCTACCTCAACCCCACGCAGATGCGGCGGCTGATGCAGTCGCCCGTGGGGGCCAACGGCAACTTCCAGCTGTTCGGCACGCCCGACGTGATCGTGATGGACCGCGAGGGGCTGGAGCTGCCTGCGTTGTTGGAGAAATGGACGATTGATCTGAAGGTCATGCTCGACGACCTGTGCGAGTGGCAGGAGCACAACGTGGTGATGACCAGCCTCGTGCAGTTGGAGCTGTTGGGCAAGGGCCCCGGCACGCGAATTGCCTACCGGCTGGCCGTGCCCGCCGTAGCCGTGTGTGCACCGGGACGGCAGGACTGACATGGACCCTGAGCAACCCAAGGGTGACCTGCCAGGCCAGCAGCACTTCGACTTCGAGGGCGTGCTGGTGCGGCCGGGCAAGCAGGCCGACAAGCCCGTGGTTCGTGTGACCGTGCGGCATCAGACACCCGGCTACAAGATCGAGCCGCCCCTGAGGAAGAACATGGACCCTGACCAACTCAAGCGGGCGGAAGAACTGGCCAAGCGGCAGGAGTGCCTGAGCCCCGACGTGCTCCAGCCGCTCCCGCCCGGCCCCAAACCCAGCGAGATCCTGTTCTCGCTGGTCAAGGAGCGGCCCGACCCCTCGCTGCACTGGGATCGTCCCAGCTGCCCGTACTGCAACGCGGCCAAGACGCATTTGGAGTCACGGGGCCATTGCGAGACGCTGCTAGGCGGGATCGGCGACCACGACCCCAACCATCACTGGTACTACTACCGGTGCAAGGCCTGCGAAAGGACCTTCGTGTTGGAGCGCAAGAACGACAACGTGTGGTACACAGGGTCCTTCGAGGAGACGGTCTACAAAGGGCAGGATGGCAAGGAGATCTCGATTGCCGAGCACGGGCACTGCCCTGAGATCCTCAAGGGCATTCCCACGTGCTTCGAGAGCTACGCGTACCATTGTGCCCACTGCGGCGGCCGGGTGACTCGCCACTACACGGCCAAGGATGGCTACACCAAATGTACCTGTCTCAGTTCGCGGTTCGTGGACGGCAAGCACATTCGCGACTACCGGATCTTCTTCGCCTGCGACAGTTGTGCGCGGCAGGTGGAGATGGAGTGGGATCACTGGGGTCCGCACATGGACGAGCCGCTCAAGCCCTACGTGCCCAGCAAGCCCATCGAATTCAAGGCGTTCGAGTCTGCGGGGGCCGTGTTCGGCAACGCGGACGCCCTGCGGAAAGCCAAGTTCGAGTAACTAGGTGCCGCCCAGTACGAAAGGGAGCGAATGAGTACCGAACGAAAACGCACGTGGCGATCCCTGCAGCATCTGCATCGTGGTGACCGGGTGCTGGTCCTGTCCACCAACACGCACGCCACGGTGGAGAACATCAGCGGGAACTCCGTGTACATCGTGGTCCCAGGCAGCTACAAGAAGCTGGACCTGGAAGACGTCGAGGCCACGGATCTCGCCGTGACGATGGCCGCCGTGCGCGAGAGCTGGGAAGCAGGGCCCGTGACCGACTCGTCCCGGACCTGGCGGAGCTATCAAGAGCTGTCGTACAAGCAGACCGTCATCGAGCTGGAGAACGGCGGGTGCTACCAGGTCCATTCTCAGGACCGTCACATGCCCAACGCTGAGCTGCTGTTGCGGCCTAGCACTGGCGGTCCCTACGTGCTTCGCTCGCTGGAGCAAGTGGTGGCTCTCGATGGCAACATCCGCACGCAGGCCCTGCGACGCTTTCATGGTGTGACGGACTCCATGCCGCCCCATCCGCACCCCAGCAACGCCCCGCCCGAGCCGACAACGGCCGAGATGTTTGCGGCCATGGATCAGGCAGCCCAGCGAGGTTTCTTCAACCAAGATCCCCCCGCCACAACAGGCAACATGCTGTGCGAGGACGTGCCGCTGAAGCTGCACCACGTAGCCTTCACGTCTCGCGGATTCTCTTGGTTTCGGACCTACCATCGCAGCATCTACGACGCCTGGTGGAAGAAGCCTGTGCGGTTGCTGGCCTCGGGCTGCAAGGGTGGCTCTCGCTTTGCCGTGTTCTTTGAGGGGCTGAACGCGGACGACGCGTCCGGCTTTGACCGGCTGGTGGCCTATACGGATGCCCCTGGCCTGGTCTGCGACGGGGACCTGTTCACTGACGACCGTGTGGCGATCCTTACCGATCAGGAATAGACATGAGCAAGCAACAACCCGTTTCCACCTTTGCCCGTGCCTACTGCATGGCGCTGTTGATCGCCCTCGCATGCTGCCTGACGATTCGCTTCCAGCACGAAGCCGCGATGGATTGGAGCTGGCGGTGTTTCTGCGCTCCGTTCTACAGCTACGCGTGGCTGGCCGGGTTGGAGCAGCACTGGTGGGCCGACGACGTACGGCAGGTCACCCAGGCTGGCGGGTTCTGGCCTGTGGTGTCCTTGCTCTGTGGTGTCGCCTGTTGGGCGGTCATCACGCTGGTAGCTGTTGTGCTCTTGCTCTCCGTCGTTCTCACGGCGCTGGGGATCGATCCCGATGCAGCACCTCGTAGATCGTCAACACAGCGACTGTCTGGGGCCATCGAAGCGATGGCGGCCGCAAGTAGAGCGGAGCGGGCAGCGACGGAGGCTGCTCGACGGCAAGACTACACGCACGAGAACGTGCGAAAGGCTCGGGAAATTCTCAAGGAGCTAGAAGATGCCGACAAGACGACAAGCTCTGGCGATGGCAGTCAAGGGGTTCCTGGGGTCATTGGCCCTACCGGGGTTCCTGGCTGCAGCCGCGAAGCGTGCACAAATCGCAAGCCCAGCCAGTACGACTGCCAAAACCATCCCGCTTGAGCCGCCCCAGCGGATCCCGCCCCGCTTCGCCGCCCGCGACAAGTGGCAGCTGCGGTTCGAGGAAGCATGGCAGCACAAGCGGCACGACCGGCCGTCGATGTGGCTGGCCTTTGATCGCGTGGAAGCGCTGCTGCCCGAGGCCCTGGCCGAGTTCGACCGGCTGTGGATCGGTGACCCGCTATGCCCTTCGCCGGACACGACCTGCACGGACCGACTGACCACGGTGCGCTACGTGTTCGACACCGACACGATGACCGTCAAGGACTTGGCGGAAGCCACGGTGAGCCTAGTCAACGACCTGTCGCTGGCTTACCACTGTCTGCGCCAGCCGCGATATACGGGCGACCCCAAGCTCTACGCACACCAAGAGGCTTACCATCTGCACATCTTCCTGTGGATGCACGTGATCCCCGTGGTCTACCCGGGCGAGACGTTTGAAGGAGTCCGTGCGTGAGTCAGCGAAGGCGTGCGGCACAGAACCAGGTGATCTTGGAACAGATCGACAGACGGCTGCATCAGGCGATGCGGGACACAGGTGTCCATTCAACAGAAGCGATGGGCCGGTCGATGTGTCAGTGCGGCCACATCTTCCTGGCCCACATCTCAGGCAGCTGCGAGTACTGTGGCTGTACCGTTTTCAATATGAAGGAGGCGACCGTGAGCTTGGCATGCGACAAGTCCTCAATGGTAGACATCCTGCTGAACCTGGACGGCGGCTCGGCCCAGTGGCAGGAAGCTGTGAAGGCCATGGAGGACTACCTGCGGTGCGTGGCCCGCGAGGAGTTCGTGGATTCTGCACGATCGCCTTGCTGGCAATACGACGGCCCGTGGGAGTTTCCCCAGCACTTGCTTGGGGCCACGGCCAGGGGCAGCCTCGCATTGGTCGCCAACGTGCTGGGCCTCCCTGTCTTCCGTGCGGATCTGGAGAACTACCGTAGCAAGTGCTGGGACATCCGTCAGCTGTTGCGGGAGCGGCTGTTCGTGGCCTACGCTTGGACGCAAGGCAAGTGCTACGCGAAGGGAGCCGAGCAAGCTCAGCGTGCCTTGCCGCCCGCGGTCGAGAAGGCTGTGAGCAAGGTGCTGGAGGACGCAGGCGCCCAGGGCGACGCGGTGGAGCGGATCGAGATCGTGCTGAGCCGCAAGGTTGTTGTCCCCCTGGACCATATCGAAGTGCACTTGGAGGTGTAAGGTGAAGCGGAAACTGATCGCAGGCTTTGAGTGGCTGATGGCGACGATGGTGTTGCCGATGACTGCGGCCTACAACGACGTGACGGGTGTGATCTGCAGCTACCCGCTGTTGTTGCTGTTGCTGTTGCTGCTGCTGCCGTTTATGGTGTGCTGCTTCGCCTTCGGACTGCTGATCCGCCTGTGCACCTGGAACTGGCGTGTGGACGAGGGCAGCCTGTCTCTGGACCCATTGGATGACGAAGAGGAAGGAGAGTGCTACGAAGCATGAACGACCACAAGTTCGACCTGAACGACCACGTGACCCTGCGGAACCTGGTGTGGTCCATTGCGATCACCGCCTGGGTCGCCATCGGGGCTGTCTGTTACTGCGTTACCCATTGCCATTAGGAGCCTGCCTCGTGGGAGCTGACTACTCTGCCATGTTGATCGTGGGCATTGACGCCACCGATCTGTTGGAAGAACGGGAAGTCGTGATGGGCAAGAGGACCAAGTACGACCCGGACACGGGCAAGCCGTACGAGGTTGAGGAGAAAGACGGGCGGGTGTTCTTCCTGGGTGAGGACGTCACGGACAAGGTGGAGCTGAACGGCACGGTGGCTGTGCTCAACCAACTGCTCCAGCAACGTGGCGTCCAGAAGAACGACTGCGACGACCGGGACGGAGAGATCCGGGCCGAGAGCATGAACGACGTCTGTGGCGATGACGACGTGTACATCGGCCGCATCATTCGCTGCGGCTACAGCAACGATGGCTGCGACGGGATGGTGGAGATCGATGTGCCGGGGCTGCTCAAGGAGGTAGCCGGGCTGCTGAAGAAGGCCAAGATCCCGGGCAAGCCTAGCGTCTTTGTTGGGCTGCTCTGCAGCTGCTGACATGCTTCACGGACTGACCTGCACCCACTGGGAGATTGACGCTGTGGACAATGACGCCGAGTTCGGCCGCATGCGCGCCGCAGTTGATGCCCTCCGGGCCTTGGAGGCCAAGCATCACATAGTGCACCGCTTCCCACTCAACCTTTACACTTGCACCACGAGTGAGCCCACACTGGGCCTGCCCTGGGACGCGGAGACGATCCACAAATACGGTCGCTACATTCCCGATCAGCTGTGCGGCGTGCCCGTCCGCTTTGTGCAGAACCCCGGGACTGTGTTCATTGTGCCCACTGAGGCGATGGTGTTCAGCCAGCCCACGCCCGCTGAGATTGCTGCGGCGGCCAAGCGACAGGACATGCTGCATCACCGGGCCCAGCGGGCGATGGGCGAGATCCTGGCCGACCTGACCGATCGTCGCGGCTTGAAGGGTGCCTGGCAGGACATCGACGAGGAGATTCAGGACGAGATCCGCGGCGTGTGGACGGAGTGCATCGTGGACGCGATGCGGCCGTTCCTGGTTGAGGTCAGCGAGTACATCAACGAGGCCAAGATCGCAGCCGGGGCTCGCAGTGGGCAGAACCTGGCCGAGGCGATCCGGGAGAAAACGTGACCAGCATGAACACGCAATGGGAAGTGCACACGATCAGCTTCATGGCCGACAACGATGAGGAGTACGACCGCCAGCTGAACAGCTGGCTGGCCGACGGCTGGGAGCCGTTCGCCGGAGAGCGGGGCCAGGATCACTGGTACACCGTGCGGCTGCGTCGCGTGAAAGCCAAGGAGAACGATGATGGCTGAGCTGCAAGTGAAGACGGTGGGCGAGCTGCGGGAGCTGCTCAAGGACTGCCCCGACGAATCGCTACTGCACGCGGCCTTCTCACGCTGTCGCAGCGGTGGCTGCGGCGTGCAGCGAATGGCTGTCACCTCTGTGGTGATCCCCTCCACCAAGACCTATGCCGTGCTGCGGCTGGCAAAGCTGGGACCATGATCGAAGTCGTCCAGCACATTCCCGCCTACGTTGACACAGACTCGCACCAGCGAAGCCTGCTTGCCACGGCCGAAGAGGTGATGGCCTTGCCCTGGATCAAACGCTGGGAGACAGCGGACTGGGACGACGGGCACGCCTATTGGGAGTACAGTCGTCCGGCCGACACACTCTACAAGTGTCGCCAGTACGAGGAGATGTTCCAGGATCGTCGCGTGCAGGGTCTGCTGGTGAACCATCGCAAGAACGGCAAGTTCTGGGTCGTGGCCTACCTCAACTTCGAGAACGGGAAAGATGCCTTCTACTTCCAGCTTCCCCAGTAAGTCCGTCGACTGCCTGCTCTCCGGCCAGCTGTACTGTGGCTGGGTCGACACGGACGACTACGGCGAGTACTGGGTGCCGCCGTCGGTCTCTGTGCACCAGGACTGGGCGGTCAGCGTGCAGCCACATCACCTGTCCCGCGAAGCGATCTTCGGGGCGGCGAAGGGCATGGCCAAGACGCCCACCGACATCCACGAGATCCACACCAGCGTGGAGCTGGCCGCTCGCTTCGAGTGCCAGTACGGCCCATCCGTGATGCAGAAGGCCGTGCGGGCGTGGCTGTTGATGGACGCGATGCAGCGTTACGCCGAAGAGCACCGTCTGACGTACTGCCGACCGCCGTCGCAGGAGACGTCGCCGCAGGGCGCCCAGCCTTGCACAAGGTGCGGTGCTTGGATATTCTCTTACCCGTGCGCCGACTGTGGTCACAGAGGACCGCAAGGCCTGTTCGGTCTCTGATTTTGTTTTCTCTAACGCGTGAAGGAGTTCCCATGGACAGCTTGTTCCAATTCGCCGTGTTGTTGGATCCCACCGACGAAGAGCGCGAGGCCGGGGCCAAGAGCCAGCTGATCGTGCCGCCGGGTGAGTGGATCGTGGCCAAGTCCGAGGCCGAGGTTGGATTGCACGCTGCCCGGCACTCCGCAATGGCCGAGCACATGGACCATGCGGATCGCCTGCGGATCGTCATCCGCCCTTTCTGAAATCCGGTCTCCAGAGCCCACTGGGTGACCGGTTGCAGAAGATGCAGTTGATGATGGGCCGCGCGACAGGGCCGACAGGCCCACACGGTTCAATGGGCCCCGCAGGGGTCTCAGGTACGATCGGGCTGGCATCGCTGGGCTACGACTGGAAGCGTGAGCAACAGTTGCTGGCGGCCGAGACGCGGTTGCAGGACAAGACCACCAAGGCCTACAACTTGGGGTCGCTGCTCAACCAACGATGACCAGTTAGAGGGGTAAAATGACCCAGCTTAACCGGCGTAGCATCCTCAAGGCGGTCCTGGGAGGCGCAGCAAGCCTCCTGGGGCTGCCGCTGGCCCGCCTGAGCCCTGCGGCGGCTCCCAAGGCTACCGGGAGGGTCTTTGCCGAGCTGCCCGCGGCGGGCGTCCTGGCGAAGGGCAATCTGGACACGGTAATCCCCTGGCCTACGACTCCAGAGGGGATGATGCGGATGGCCGACTGGTTAGCCCACACAGGCCTGGGCCTCTCCTGGGAAGACCGGACGAAATGGCTGACCGAGTTGAAGCAGGCTAACCCCCTGTTGCACACCCTGACTGCGCAACGGTCGCGCATGCTGCAGGCGAGGGCCGAGGGATGAGCCACTTCGATGAGTTCATCGACAGCTACTTGCCGAACGCCTGGCCCAAATTGGCCCGGCTGGAGATCGACAGCTTTGGATCGCTCCAACGCTACGCGGCCGAGGAACTGGAGGTCGTGGGTTTCACTGACGAGGAGATTCACTTGTTGGATCAAACAGCCCCCGGCGGTCTACGGAAGCGGAACGAAGAAGAGGAGCAGCAACACAGCACCAACTGTTCGCACTGCAGGGGCATCCGCGACCGCAGCGGGACGGTCAGCAGCACCAATCCCATGGTCAGCTTTCTCTATGAGCTGATGCGGGGCCATGTCCCGCCGGGCGTGGTCGAGCAGATCATGGCCAACATGGAGGTGGAGCGAGGCAAGGAAGTCGTCTTCACCAACGGCTGGCTGGCCAACTATGCTAAGGACGTGGCCGCACGTCTGCGGCCTTAGCTTCGGCCGACAGCACAGGGAGGTGCTTCATGCCACGCACGTTTGAGGAGATCTGCGCGGACTACTACGCAACCGCGGCCACGTACCAGGCAGGGATCAACGCCTACGGTGACAGCTACACAAACAACACGTTGGCGAGGACCTGCTTCCAGGCCGCACTTGCCGTGAGCGGCCCCGTGGGTAGATGGGAATGGGACTACAACATCTACGTGCGAAGCAAGTGGCAGAGCATGAACTGGGAGATCTTCCAGACCATCACCCCGGCGTACGACGGCTACAACGACATCTACCCCGCTTACCTGCAGGCCTTCTACTACGGCACGGCAGAGGAGCTGGCGGAGATCGAAGAGGATCGAGTCTGGTCTGCCAACACGTTGACAAACGGCGTCAATCACTATAACCAGTACTACAACGATTACTCCGTCAACTCGGTCAGGTACGCATGGGATTACGAAGCGGCGGAATTACGCACCGAGGCGCTGGAGAACGCCCGCGGTGCGTGCGTGCAGGCGCGGGATGCCCTGGTCCCACTCTACTATCACCTCTGTGACCTGTACGACGAGTACATCGCCGCTTTTCCTCCCTAGCCACTTGGAGCTTTTCGCATGGCGTGCTATCATCGTCGCCACTCCCGCCGGGCAGGCAAGAAGAAGAACCAGTCCCGCAAGGCGTTGCACAAGGCACGGTTGAAGCGAGTCCAACGGGAGCGACGGAAGCAACGCGACGCGGCGAAGCTCAAGGTGCTCCAACAGTGGCGGAAGATCTCCCGAAGCGGAAGCGGCCCGTCATTTTGAAAGGAGTCAACGATGCCCTGGTGGGGATGGTTTCTTACGGGCGGAGCGATTGGACTGATCGTCGGTGTTTTGGGCACGGTGTTCTTGGGCCCGCTGGTCTTTTGGCTTTGTGGGTATGGACATGACTGGTAGCACGGCGGCGAAAGAACTGACGCTTGTCGAATGCTTGTCGCTGGCCCGTACTTTTGCGTGGCTAGTGAACCAGTCCTTGTTCAACGCAGCGGGCAGCGAGCCCTCACTCGCGTACAAGCGGGTCTGCAACGGGGTGGGCGAGATCATCGCCTCGCTCGACGACAATCGTCGGAAGCTGGAGCAGCTGGTGGCAGAGGGCCTCGATCCCTGGCCGTGCCACGTGGGCTTGCCGCCCACCGACGCCCTGCAAAGACTGGCCGAGATCATCGTGGTCCAAAAGGGCATGGGGGCAATCACCATCGGTTCGAGTTCCTTCACTTGCGAGGCTGCCAAATGATGACCCCCGACGAAGCCCTGGCCGAGATGCAACGGTACGACGACGAGAAGTTCTTTCTGGGTCGGATGGGCTACCTGCGAGAGAAAGGACAGGAGCTACAGGCCAAGCTGCGGGAAGTGTCCCCAGGAAACCTGGCCGCTACGACCAACATTGCCGTGTGCGAGTTCCTGGACGTGATGCTGGTCACCCTGATCGACCTGCGGATGCGGCATGAAGCCTTCCGCGAAACCACCACGCCGCGTGTGGTGAAACTCGAAGAGGCTGCGAAGGCCACCAAACCATGAGCTGCCCTCTACACGTGCTTCACCCGGCCGACGGCCATGTCCTGCAGGTGTACTGCGGGATTGAGACCTGGGAACCGCTACGCGTCGGCGACCAGGTGAAGTGGAAGCCCGACTTCTACAGCCCGGGCGATTGGCCCAACGACGTCTACGAAAGCAACCGCGAGGACGGCAGCGACGATGACTTCGTGGTCATCAAGGACTTCTGCATCTCGCAAGTTCTGCGGCCGCCCCTGCGTCCCGGTGGTTCGCCCTTGGGACTCTATCACCCAGCCAACTGGAAGGACGAAGAGCCAGACGAGAACGGCCCCTGCGTGTATGACGTGCTGCGACGGGATATGGGGCTCGGGCAGCCGTCTCGCGAACTGTGGCCCGACTTGGCGTGGGAACGGGTACGTCGCGAGAAGGAGCAAGCGGAACGCGAACTGGAAGAACGGAAGCAGCAGTTCCTCCAGGAGTGGCGAGAGGGAAAGCACTTCGGAAAGCACTTCGGGTTCTTCGTCGCGGAACCACAGGGAAAGGAATCCGAAAAAGTTTCCCCCTCCGAGGTCGAGGTGCTCAACGAGCGGCTGTTCGACAAGCTTTGCGGAGCGGAGCGGCGGCTGGAGACAGAAGAGGACGCGATCCGCTATTTCATGGCCACGGACTCGGTGAATAGCTTCACGCGGGCCAAGATGCGAGAGCCGGGCTTCATGCGGCTGATCTTCACACCCTGGAAGGAGCTGCCCGAGCTGGCCCAGCAGATCGAGCGGCCCGTGAACTTGAAGATGGCGGGCTGGGACTGGCACGAGCGGCCGATAGTGCGGGAGCTGTCTCAGCGGCTCAAGTTCGACCCGTTGGACATGGCCCGGCAAGCGGCCGAGTACTGGGGCAAGCAGGTGCTCAAAGAGGCTGGGCAGTGGGGCGGGCACATGTCGGTCTGCGGGACCTGGTGCGGGGACCACTGGACATTCAGAGTGAGCAAGTACCCAGGGGAGAGCTGAGATGACACCCGAGCAGGCGACCCAGCTGCTGCGACTGGTGACGGACATCAACCACACCCTGGCGCTCCTGACGGGTGTGATCATCGTCGGCGTGTTTCTGTTTGCGATACGCTGGATCATGCGAGGAGAGTGAGATGAGCGGCAAGGACAAGGAAGCGGCCCAGGAAGGGATGCGGCAGCTGAAGGACTCGCTGGAGGCCGACTCCCAGGCGATGGGCTGGCTGCGGGCCGTGGAGCGGTTCGACGGTGAGCTGCGACGGGAGCTGGCCACTGCCAGGGACGTGGCGCAACGGGCCACCGAGTCTGCGATGGGGCTCAACGAGAGCCTGCGTACGACCGAGCAACAGCGGTTCAAGCTGCTGCAGCAAGTCGAGCAACTGACGCAACAGGTCAAGCAGCTCCAGCTCAGCCAGCAGCCGCGCACGATTCGCATCGAGGAGTTGAGCTACCGGGACCGGCTGATGCGGCTGGTGCCCGGAGTCGACGAACGGCCCACGACGCGTGTCGAACGGAAGCAGCGGGTCGCGTGGCTCAAGGAAGCGGTGGAGAAGTACTTGCCCGAGTTCGTGCGGATGGTCGAGATGCACGGCACCAGCAAGTTCGACATGACCACGTTGCACCAGGATGCTTTCGCCTCCGCCTATACGGTGGACGAGTACACGCTCTGCGGCATGGCGATCAAGTACGCCGGATTGCACGGCGTGGAGCTGCACATCATCGGCAAGAACGGCTCCACACTGACACCCAAGGAGACGTGGTAGGAGGGACGATGTTCAGCACATTACTGTGGCTGGTGTTCGCAGCGGCTCCTGGTCTGAATCGCGACATACCACCTGCGCATGTCGATCGCCTGACGTACTTGCGAGCCTTTTGGCGCACGGCGGGCTACGACCCTAAGCAGATGGTCGAGCTGCCGGATGAGAGCAACTTGCCTGAGGTCGACGCGCTGAAATCCTCGAAGGTCTGCATCACAACGCTGCAGCCCTGTCATGTGTATCGGATCGAGGAGCGTTTCGCGGGCCCGTCCGTGGATTACTGCGTGTTCCGCGGATTGCTTGTGCCTATCTACGCCGACCGTTATCTGAACGCGCTTTACGACCCGATGTGGGACGACGCGCCGCAGTTGCCGCATCGCTATGGCGAGGTGCTCGTGTGGCGTGGTTTCTCCGTGGGTGGCGCAGAGGTCCAAGCCGCCACAGCACGGGGCGCACTCCAGCAGCTGCTGGACCGCTGAAATGTCGCTCACGCATTTCGGCATCGATCTGCTGCATTCAGGGCTGTCCGATCAGCTCGCCCAGCTTGACGTGCTCTACCGGGTTGGCCGCTCGCTGGGGCTGCGTTACCTGCACAGCCCGCTCAATGATGGACATGGCGACAATTTTCACGGCTACGAGATGGATACGTTTCTCGGCCTGTCTCGCGGGGAGGAACGGTTATCGCTCTACTCGTGGCAGGATCCCAAAACATCCCCGCAGATCTTGCGGCTGACGCCACGACCCGTGCCTCCCACCACAGTCTCGCTGATCGACTGGGTTCGTCATTGCGTCTCCCAGGATTACCGAGAGGGCCAGACCGTGTTGATGCTGGACCCGCGGGAGAACCAGTTGGCGCTGTGGGGGTCGGTGTGGGGCGGTCACTCGCGAATCTGGGCAGGACTGCAGCCGACCCCCTTTCAGTTCCGACGCAAATACTGGGAACAGCGGCTGCAGTGGCCGATGCCTGATGGTTTTTCTCCCGGCAGTGTGTGGGTCGCTGTTCACATACGGCTGGGCACGATGAAGTTGCTGACGTTCAATAACCGGCGATTCGCGGGTGCGCGGGAGATCGCTGCCGGAGTGCGACCGCCATCCTACACGCAGGACTTGTTGGCTGTAGCTGTCTACCGCGAGCTGCTTCATGCCTTGATCGAGGAACATCCTCCAGGTAGTCTCTCTATCCGTGTGTTCTCCGATGGCTACGCAAGCACCTATCGGCTGGCTGAGTCGCTACCTTGGTCAGCGGAGCAGCAGGCTGAGCTAGCCCAGCAACGGCGGCGAGATGAACGGGAGTTGTATGCGTTGTGCGAGCTGCCGGGAGTTCAGCTCCAAGTAGCCGGGTCGCTCTACGAAACAGTGCACTCGCTGGCCATTGCCGACGTTGTGCTGTGGGGCTCGGGGCACTTCGTACAGTGCACCAACGCATTCGGACGGAACATGCAGCGACAACGATTTCACGTAGTTCAGCAGCGACAAGAGGCACAGGCCTATGTGCGGAAGCTGGTCGCTGGAAATTCCGTACGTAAGTAAAATCAGGAGGAGTCATGAACAGCACCGACCCAGAACGCTTTGGCGCCGGAGCGCTGAACGGTGGGAACCCCTGGAAGCCTCTGGTGGCTTTTTCCAACGACATGGTCGAGCATTACGACCGCACGGAGGTGATGGAAGTCCCCGGCGGCGTGGTGATCCGCGTGACCAACCAACTGCTTAACCCTGCTCCGCCGGGCCATCAGCACAAGCACGACACGTGGGCGTTGTCCGAAGCCATGACGTTCGTCCCCGGCGTGCGTGTGGAAGAGATCGTCGAGCATGGCCAGGTCATCAACCGGCGATTGGTGCCGTTGGAGACGGCCCTGACCGACCTGGCCCGTACCGAGAAGTTCTTCTGCACACTGCGACTGGCCTATACGCTCATGGAAGAGGTCTGGGCGTGTGACGAGGCAAACTGCTACAACCTGACCCGGGGTGACGCCTACCTGGCGATTGCGCTCGACAAGGGTGTCGACAGCGACAAGGCGGAGACGCGGCTGTTGTTCTCCACCAGTGGTCAGTTCCTGGGCTACGGTACGTGGATGTGACCCATGGGCTTGAACGTCGTAGGCTGGGACGCTCTCTACGAGGCACTAGGCAGCACGGGGCAGCTGCTAGAGGGCTGTACCATGTTCGAGCTGGGCAATCAGCGGGTGGTCCATCGATCGCAGACCGACAAGTATGGACGACACTACACTGTTTGGCTGCCGGAGTTCGAGACCGCCAAGGCTTTCTTTCTGTTCTGCGGCGCGTCGCGACACGTCTCTATGGACCTCAACGGGCAGGATGGTGCGTTGCCCCGCGATATCTGCGATCCGGTGACCGATCTGGGTGTTTTCGATGTGGTCACGAACTTCGGCTGTAGCGAGCACATCCACGACCAGCGTGGGTGTTTTCAGGGACTACATGCGCTGTGTCGTGTGGGTGGGGTCATGGTCCATGTGGTGCCGCCCGTGGGCGAATGGCCAGGACATGGGCAATATCACTACACGGAGCAGTTCTTTGAGGGCCTTGCACGGGCCAATGCCTACCGCGTGGTGCTGTTGCGACGGGCGGCAGGCGAGCCCCACCGCCCGCTTCTGTGTTGCGGGCTGGTGAAGCAAGAAGACGCTCTTTTCGCTTGCCCTCGCTCGCTGCAGGCGGGAACTTGGATGGAAGACGGAACTACTACCGGGTAGGCTAATGAGGTTGGCGCGGCTTTGAACAAGGAGGTTCTCTCACATGCAAGCAGATCCCCCATCCCCGTTGTTGATGAAGCGTCGCGGCGACTACGCGACATATCCCCGCTGGGTGTTCCCTGTCTGCGACTACCGCGTGCTCGATGGCGACACGGTGGAAGTCGACCTGGACCTCAACTTTGGGCTCACCAAGCAGATCCACATCCGGCTCACGGGTATCGACACACCCGAGCTGCGCAACGCGGCCCAGGCGGCCGCAGGCAAGGTGGCCAAAGCGGCCATCTACGCCTGGCTCACGCCGTTGTTCCAGGCCGGGCGGCTGATGTGCGAGCCGTTGGAAGAGGACAAGTACGGCAGTCGTTGGATTGGGGACTTCTTCGACCTGAACCACCCCACGTCCACACGTGCCAGCCAGTGGATGCTCTCGGCAGGCTATGCCAAGGTCTACACCGGCGGCACCAAGACGGCGTGGACGGAGTCGGAGCTGTCCCTCATCGTTTCCAAAGGGCCGCCCGCCGACCCAGGGCCGAAGGGTCCGCGGAAATGAGCGAGGCGGCAGAGCGTCCAACGCTGCGGCAACTACATGAGCTGCATCGCACGGAGCGCGATGCGGAGTGGCATACTCGTTTCGGCGTTCATCTGTGCGATCGCTACGACAAGTTGCTCAGTCCGCGTCGGGATCAAGTGCGGAAGGTCCTGGAGATCGGTGTGCGATGGGGTGCTGGGGCACGCATGTGGCGAGATTACTTCCCCGACGCGCAGATTTGGGGACTGGACATCGATCCGCGGTCGAAGTGCGCGGAGGCCGAGCGGATCCACGTGGTGATCGGTGACCAGGGCAACCGGGAAGCGCTCCAGCGATTGGCTACGCAGGCTCCTCCGTTCGACCTGGTGATCGACGACGGCAGTCACCACGTCACCGACATTCGCACCACGTTCTGGGCAGTGTTCCCGTTCATGGCTCCCGGCGGGTTGTACATCGTCGAGGACCTGTGGTACAGCTACTATCCCGAATGGGAGCCCAAGTTCCAACAACACCCAGCAGGCCGCCCGGACCGTCGCGAGTTCGACGCGTTCGTGCAGCGGCACGTTTGGCAGATGGACCACGGGCGGGGTCAGGTGGCGAGCCTGCACTTCTGGCCCAGTGTGCTCGTCGTAGAGAAAACCGGAGGGCGATATGCGACTCCTGTTCTACAAGGCTGAATACGGCACGTGGCGAGACAAGCTCATCGCCTTCTGGACTCACGGAGTCTTCAGCCACTGTGAGCTGCAGATGAAGGAGCACGTCTTCGGCACCTGGGAGCCGTGCTTCTCCGCTAGCTGGCGAGACAACGGCGTGCGGTTCAAGAACATCGTCTTCGACCCGGGCAAGTGGGTGGCGATGGACTACTTGCACACCGCATGGAACCAGCGTATCAGAATCAACGACTGGGCCTTGGAAGAGGTCGGCTCGCCGTACGACGTGTGGGCCATGGTGGGCTTCACTTTCCATCAGCCGTGGCAGGACAGCGACGCCTGGTACTGCTCGGAGTTGGTGTCCGCGGCGCTGCGGGTGGGCGACGTGTTCCGGTTTCCGCGACAGCTCAGTCCTCAGCGGATGTATGACATTGCGAGAGCGAGGTGTGATTGCTTCGGTAAACCCTACGACCCGGCGACCGGGCACTAAGGAGCGACACGATGGGACTATTGCGAGAGCTGGCCGAGAAGAATCGGCCGCGGAAGGGCTGTCCGGGCTCGTCCATGCTCGACATGATCGATGTCTACGAGCAGTTGTTTGCCGCAAGGCGCATGCAGGTAAAGACGATAGTGGAGATCGGAGTTGAGTCCGGGAACTCCTTGCGGCTGTGGCGCGATTACTTCCCCAACGCGCAGGTCTGGGGACTGGACCGGGACGCAGGCGCCGTACATCAGCAAGGCGAGCGGATCAAGGTGCTCGTGGGCGGGCAGCAGAACATTCCTTTCCTGCAGGATGTCTGCGAGAAGGTTGGCCCAATCGACATCGTGATCGACGATGCCAGCAAGGTCATTGTCTGGACGTTGACCAGCTTTCGTCTGCTCTACCCTCGCGTTGTCGAAGGCGGTGTGTACATCCTGGAGGACTCGATCTGCACGTACGACCCCAAGCACTACGCACACGCGAGTCCGCTTGGCTCTCAGGATCGCGCGCAGTTCGACTTCCACTTGCGCACGCACATCTGGGACATCGACCACCGCACGGGGCTGACGGGCAAGCTGGAGATTCATCCCAACATGGTGGTCTTCCATCGTCGCGTAACTCCCGTTGCTCAAAAAGCGGCTCCTCCTATAATGCAGGCTACTTCGCCAGGTGTCTTGCCCGGCGATCCGTCCAAGTAACCTCTTGTTGTGCAAAGGAGTTTCCCATGGAGTGGCTGTTGGCGCATCTCGTAGGCACGTTCATTCTCCAGTCGGACGCCACGGCGACCAAGCGGCGGAGCAGCACGCCCTGGTGCGTGCTCTACACCCTGCTCTACCTGCTCCCGTTTGTGAGCCTGTATGCGGTCGGCGAGGCGGTGAAGGCCCCGTTGCAACTGGCTGCGATGGGCTTCATGGCTTTCATCTTGGCCCGGTGGCCGGTGGCGGGCGGCTGGATGTCAATGAGCGGCAAGGATGACTTCCGCCGCGGGATCTTCGCACCGTGGAGCAGCGTCGTCGTGGACCAGACGCTGCACCTGTGTGCGATTTACGCGATTCTTCGCTGGGTGGGCTAACCAGGGGCTATCGTGCCGGACGCAATCAGTGCTTACCTTCAGGAGCTAAAACGATCCCGCAAACTGAGCCGCGAGGAAGAGCTGTCGTTGTGGCTGCGATCTCGCGAAGGGGACCAGGAAGCGCTGACCGTACTGATGCTCTCGGTACGCCCCTGGGCGTTCAACATCGTCAAGAAGCGCGTGTTCGACTTGCCCACCGCGTCCAGTCTGGCCGACGAGGCCTGCATGCGGGCAATGAAGCTCTTCAATCCGGCCAAGGGAAGGCTCACCACCTACGTTAGTTGGTGGGCCTTCAACATCTCCAACCGGTTCGCCCGCACGCAGTCCACAGCGATCACAGTGCCTGTGGCGACGTTCACGGATGCCACGCGGGAGTTCTCTCGGCGAGCACGCGGCGCTTACTCGATCGACGAGACACGGGCGGGGACGTCCGGTGGCAGTTCGTGGAGCATGCACGACTTGCTTAGCCAAGGCACATCGGTGCTGGACGAAGTGATCGAGAATGAAGAGGACAACGAACGAAAGGCCCGCGAGCGTTACTTGCAGTTTCTGTTGGACCAACTGGAGCCGCGTGACCGCCAAATCATGATCGGTCGGAAGACCCAGACACTGTTGCAGGTTGGCAAGGGTCTGGGGATTACGCGCGAACGCGTACGGCAGCTGGAGATGCGTGCGATGGCACAGCTGTGTTGGCTTGGCAAGAAGTACCCCTATCGGTATGCTGACTTCAAGGAAAAGGAGGAGTGTATGCCTGAATCCCCTTCGAGCTTTCCCGTCTTGCCGCCGGTCGCCGGAGGCCCGCCGCCTGCGCCCGATCTCCTGACGATGTTGGAGCAGGTGACGCTGCAGCAAGTGGATCGGGAGATCGACAAGTGTAATCACGAACTGGAAGCCGCCAAGACCGTGCACCATGGCCGGTTGGCCCAACTGCACGTGATTCGCAAAGCGGTAGTGGCTCGCACGGCCGCTGTGACGCCTCCACAGGCGAGGAGCGGCACGACGGTCGCAGGCATATTCAACGTGACCAAACGGAAGAAGCGCAACGGGCGGCCCACGAACGCTTCGCTTGTCGTCGAGTACCTGTTCTCCAACGGCCCGGCGACTACGACCGCAGTCGCCAAGGCCACGGGCATCCCAGTCAAGTCGGCCAGTGCCGTCCTGACCAACCGGCGGGACCTGTTCTGTCACAATACGGACGGCTACAGTCTGACACCGGCCCTGCGTAAGCAGCTTGCGGCCGAGCAAGGAGCAACCGATGCCGCGTGAACCAATTTCTTCGGCGGCGGGCGACGCTGACGTACACGGATCGCTGCGAGTCTCCATTGACGAGATGGCGGCCGCACAAGACCGGACCTACGCGCTACTGCACGAGCTGGCGAAGCGCGTGAACTTGGTCTGCAAGCCCAGTCCGGCCCCGGCCGACGCAGGCAAGGCAGACAACACGCACCCGGCCAACATCTGCCCCGTGGCCGTGAAGGTGGTAGCCTGCCGGACTCGCGCCGAGGTCATGGAACAGGCGATCCGCGAGATCCTGGACCGGTTGGACATTTAACATGACGAGTGCTACGGGCGACCTGGTCTGCCTGGCCCCTTTTCTGTACCTGGGGCTCTGGCCGGATCGCTACACACCCTGCTGCATCGGTTCGCTTCAGCCACGGGGCCCGTTTCCCGCGGTGCCCGCCGGGCCCTGGTTGGAGTCGCTCGACCCCGTGTGGAACTCCGAGTTCATGCAGCAGCGGCGTGTTCAGATTGCTCGTCGCGATGTCTCGCGATGTCCGCAGCTGTGTCCTTCCCGCAACGCGTTTGAGGCGGGCGGCCTGGTGGGCAATCTGGGACTGGAGCACCAGCAATCAGCGCAGATCCAGAACGACATTCGCGCAGCGGCCGCGGGTTGCGGCTACTTGAACCGGGCCCCTATCGACCTGACACTCTGCCTCGACGCGACGTGCAACATGCGCTGCCGGATGTGTCGCGACTGGCCAATGCTGCAACCGGCCACTCCAGCAGCGCTCGACGACATGCTGGGGATTCTGCGCGGGGTTGTTCCACACGTGGGGAACGTCAACCTGGACAAGTCCGGGGAGTTGCTCTGCTCTCCCTTGTACCGTCGCGCGCTTCGCCGTTGCACAATCCCCGCCCATGTGGACGTGTCGTTGTACACCAACGGCCACTTGTTCACGGAAGAGAATCTGGCTGACTGCGGCTTCGACAAACTGGGCCGCGTCTATCTGGGTTGCGATGCGTGCACGGCGCAGACTTACGAGCAGTTGCGGATCGGTGCGTCGTTTACCGACCTACGGAAACGCCTGCCGTTGCTCACGAAGTGGCGGGAGGACAAGCGGCTGCGAGAGTTGATCTTCGTGTTTGTGGCCAACACTATCAACTTCCGCGAGATGCCTGCGTTCGTGACGATGGCCAAGGACTACGGGGCCACGGCAATCGAATTCAAGCCCATGTTCGTGTTCGACAACGCGCCGCACCGGCTGGCCATGTTGGCCGCCGAACCGTGGCACGAGAAACATCCCCCGTTTCTGGAGGTGCTTCAAGATCCGCGGCTGGCCGATCCGATTGTACGCTGGACCGAGGGACTGTTCCCCGTGTACCGTCGCGCCCTGAGCATGCCGTCAAAGGACGTTCCGTGAGCACCCTGATTGCTGACGCGATCGACGAGATCCGTGATCTGTTGTTGGACTTTCCCACAACTGCGAAGGACCCCCTACAGTTGTTGCGGGATCTCGCAGCCTACGTGCCTCGACACGTGAGAGAGTCGCCGAGTCCGTCGATGGTGTTTCTTCATCCGGACACGATACTGACCTGCGGTATCGGCACAGAGATCCAGCCGTTCACGACGGTCTCCGGCCATGTTGTCTTGGGCGACGGCGTACACATCGGCAGCCATTGCTCGCTGCGCGGACCGCTGTTTTTGGGCAACCGGGTGCGGATTGGCAGCCGGATCGATGTGGCCCGGTCCTGCGTTCTGTCGAACACCCAGTGCTATCATCACTCGGACATTTTCGACTCGGTAATCGGCCGAGGGTGTTGGCTGGCCTATCTCCAGACGTACAACGTGCGCGCCGATCAGGCTCCCGTGCGTGTGCATTGGCCTGTCGGGGATGTGCACACACAAGGTGAGCACAAGTACGGGGCCACCATCGAGGACGACGTACAGCTCCCCGGGTTGCACATGTTGATGCCGGGCACGTATCTGGCCCCAGGCTACCGTTCTCTCGGTCCGGCCGTGGTCAGTGGCCACGGGGACAGCCGCTCGCTGGTGACGTGATGGCCGAAGACGCGCTACTCTGTCTCATGCCGTTTCTCTGGTTGGAGACCCGTGCCGACGTACACTCGCCATGCTGTCCTGCCTACCTGCGGCACCTCGGAAAACACACCCCGGGTGCTTCTCTGTTTGACGTTTGGAACTCTGCTTACATGCAGCAGCTTCGTGTCTGCATAGCCCAACAGCGGTTTCCATTGTGCCGCGAGTTTTGTCCACCGCGACTAGGCAGGCGAGCGGGGTGGGGACTGGGACGAGCAATGGTACAGTCGCCCGAGGTTCGTGACGCAATTGTCCGTGCCTGCGCGGGCGACGGTACGATGGTCACCGGGCCACAAGGGCTGGCACTGTGCATGGATGTCAGCTGCAGTCTGCACTGTGTGTTTTGTCGCGACCGTCCTTATTACGTTGACGTGTCGAAAAGGAAAGTGGAAAGCATGGCTGCGTTTCTGCAAGAAGCGGAGCCGTGGATGCGACAACTGCGCATGGACGGTTGTGGCGAGGTGCTGTACTCCCCGTTCTACCGGGACTTGTTGGCCATCTGGAAAATTCCCAACACCGTGCGTCTGGAGCTGTTCACCAACGGGCACTACTTCACCGAAAACAACCTGGCGAGACTCGGATTGACGCGGATCGACCAGCTCTATGTGGGCTGCGACGCGTGCACGGCTGAGGTGTATGCGAAGATCCGGCGGGGCGGTCACTTTGACCGACTGCCTGCCAAGTTTTCGGTGATGGCCGACTGGCGAAAAGCAGGGAAGATCAATCGGCTGTGGTTCATCTTCGTCGTCAACGCGCTGAACTACGCGCAGATGCCGGACTACGTGCCCTTTGCCCGCCAGTACGGGGCCACGATGATCAGTTTCACTCCCATGCTCGGCGACGGCCCCGTGCGAGATTCGCTGCGCGTGCTCTCCCCGCAGCACCCGCAACACGCTGATCTCCTTCGGGTGCTGCGAAACCCCGTACTGCAGGCCCCGGATGTGGAGTTGCGAGGCATCGTAAGGGAGATGCGGCAAAAGGCGTTGGGAAAGCCGTTCATCGCTGCCGACACAGTCTGACTGGCTTTTACATCGTAGGGTCTTTGTGTTATAGGTACGGCTCCATAACGCGAGGAGAATCATGGAGCAGCTGCGGATTTTGGTCATCGGAGCACACCCGGACGACGTAGAGCTGGGGTGCGGCGCAACGATTCATCGCAGGGTCGCGAACGACACGGTTCGCTGCGTGACAATGAGCAACTGCAACCCGGGCTACCCCGCGACGTTGCTCTACCATCCGCAGGCGGTTGCCTATCTGGGCGTGACGCAGCAAGAGATCCACACCATCCCCGATTGTGCTTTTGAGCAGCATCGGCAGGAGGTGCTGGCGATCTTGGAGGAGTGCGCGGCCGAGTTTCGGCCACATGCCGTGTTTGTCACCAGCCCTCGTGACGACCACCAGGACCACCAGACGTTGGCCAGAGAGGCTCGTCGTGCGTTTCGTCACACCACGCTGTTCTACTACAGCGCGATGTACTCGCAAGGCGCTGTTCCCAACTACTTTGTTGAGGTCAGTCTTGCCGACGTGGAAGCAAAAGAGCAGGCTCTCGCGACCTACGCGAACTACCGCGACAGACCCTACTTTCAGCCCGAGTATCTGCGCAGCGTCCTGTCTTACCACGGGGGTCTCGTGGGTTGTCGCTTCGCGGAAGGCTTCACAGTAGATCGGCTCGTTCACCCTCTTACCTAGTTGGGAGTGCCTGATGGCGGGCAAACTACGGATCGCAGCGCAGAAGCAGTGGGAGTTTCATCGCAGCGGCTGGAAGTACGCACTGGCAGCGCTGGATCCTTTGAAGAACGTGCAGGGCGTCCGTTTCGAGGGCAGCGTTGACGAGATTTTTGGATGGAGCCTGGAGCAGGCGGTCGCGGAGCGGAAAGTGCCAATCCACGAGGCGTGGATCGGTGTACTCCACCAGCCTCCGCAACTGGCGCCTCCGTGGTACCCTGCACGGTCCAGCTTGACCAATATGCTGGGCTGCCCTGAGTTCATCGACAGCCTGGCTTCGTGTCAGGGCCTGCTCGTGCTGTCGCAGTACTTGGCCACCTGGCTGCGCACCGTGCTGCCTGCCGAGATCCGAGTTTCCGCCGTGGCGCATCCGACAGAGATCCCGGACAAGCTCTGGGAGGCTCGTCGCTTCTCTCGGCGGAAGGAGCGTCGGGTGGTGCAGTTGGGGCATCACCTGCGTCGCATGACGAGTATCACAAGGCTGGGACAGGTGGGGCTCACGAAGACCCTGCTCTGGTCTGGCGACTGGGCCCGCACTCTGTACGAGCGGGAGTGCGACTACTTGCGATGGCGGGAAGGGGCAGCACCCGATGCGCAGCGGGCTGGCGTGGAGTTTGTCGACTGGATGGACAACGACGCCTACGACCGGCTGCTCTCGGAATCCGTGGCCTTCACGGACCTCTATGACGCCTCCGCGAACAACGCGGTCATTGAGTGCCTGGCGCGAGGTACGCCGCTGGTGGTGAATCACCATCCCGCCGTCGTGGAGTACCTGGGGAAAGACTATCCGCTCTACTTCACGAGCCTGAAAGAGGCAGCCAGCAAGCTGCAGGACACCAAGCTGTTGACGGCGGGTCACGACTACATGATGCACTGCAGCACACGCAAGCTGCTGTCGGCTGCGGCGTGGCGAAAGGCAGTAGAGCTGAGCGAGGTCTATCAGCAAGCGAAGCCGGTGCAGGTCGGTGAGTCGCCTGTGTCGTCCGACTGGGGCGGTGCGGCGAAAGGACCTGTCATCAAGTACGCGTTCTACGGCAGCGGTGCCAACTGGGTGGACGTCACGACGGAGCTGCGACGCATTCACGGGGAGAATCGTGAATCGGTACTCGCCTCCAATCGACTGGCGGGCGATCCGTGCATTGGGAACGCCAAACGGCTGCTGATGTTGTACCAGGGCTCGCAGGGCGTGAAGCTTCGCGAAGTGCACGAAGGACAGGAGCTACCACTGCCGTGAGCACCACCGACATCTCTCTGGCGTGTCCCTATTGTGGTCTGATCCACGGCACTGTGTGCCCCCGGGTCAAGGCCATCGAGTACCATCCCGGCGGAACCATCAAACGTGTGGAGTTTCACGATGCACGGACTGCGACACCTCTCAATCCTGTTGTTGTGCGGACTTACAACGACCGTTGCCCTTTCAGCCGAGACGGGTGCCACTCGCCCCAGTTCTCCGACGGCAACGACTCCTGCCGTTGCCGCAACTGCGGGGAACAGCTCTACCTCATCGACGGCATCGCCCGCCGCGACCCCGAAGACTGAACATCCGCTGCTGCCGATCCTGCGGTGGGCCGAGCAGTCCCTGCCCTACATCGCCAGCGTGCGGGACTACGCAGGTACGGCGTGCATCAACGAGGGCAGCAAGCCCCAGATGAGTGTGCAGTTCAAGGTGCGGCACCGGCCGATGGCCATCTACCTGCGGTACGAAGAGCCCGTCGACATGGTCGGGACCGAGGTCCTGTGGCGGGCTGACCTGGGCTCCAAGATGTGGGCTCACGAGCCCGGCCGACGTGGCTGGTGCGTGGAGATGAATTCGCCTCGCGTCACGGCGCGGACCAGCTTTCGCATCACCGACTTCGGCATCTACGCGATGACGCGGATCTTGTTGGCGGTCGGCAAGGGCGAGATACGGTGGCAGGACATTGCGGTGACCACCAAGGACTGCGACCTCGACGGTCACAAAGGTCAGCTGATCAGCATCCAGCATACCGCCTACGATCCTCGCCAGCACCTCTTCCGTGAAGCCATCCTGGCCATCGACACCGAGTGGCATCTGCCTGTGCACGCGGGGGTGTGGGCACGAGATTTTCGCACAGGCGCGGTTCAGACGGTGTATTGCTGCACGTTCAGTCAGCTCCGTGTGAACTCCGGTCTCACCGATGGTGACTTCGACCACCGCAATCCCCAGTACCGCTTTCGCTGACCATGTCTGGACGTTTTGCAATTACGACCCTGACGTCACGAGACCGACTGGTGGAGCTGCGCGCGACGGTCAGCAGCTTGCTGGAGCGGACCGCTTTGCCGGAGTGCACGTGGCACATCTTTGCCAATGGTTGCAGCGACGCCATCCAGCGGTACTTGCGGGGCTTGCGGGATGTTCCCGCGGTGCGATTTGAGATCGAGTACTGCACACGGAACCTGGGCTTTGGCCAGGGAAACAACATCCTCTGCCAAATGGCTCGCGGGCATCAGTATGTCCTGAACTTGGAGGACGACTGGGTCTGTCTGCTGCCAAGCGAAGCGGCGAAAAATCGAACCTGGCTGGAAGAGGTCCTGGCGTACCTGGATGCACGTCCCGCTGTTTCGCAGGTGTTGCTGCGGCGTTGTATGACGCCCTGCGAAGCCAGGCAGTTTCTCTTCAACCGTTGGACCCAGGAAATGGGTTCGCGGCCAGGCGAGATATTTCGCGGCCGGGAGTTCCACTATCGTCGTCCTGTATGGACCTCCAACCCGCACGTGCGTCGGGACAGCGATCTGTGGGACGCCCGAGTCTTTCCCTTCGAGGCCTGCGACGAGCGCAAAGGCGAGGAGCAGTGGGGCACCACGGAAATAGCTGCGGACAAGCGTGCGAGTGCCTCCGGCCGTGTAGAGACACGGCATCTATGGCCCGGGGTGTTTGGTCATTGGGAGCATTGCCGCTCGTTCTTGCCGAACGACACGGCGGTGGAGGCGGCAAACTGGGCATCGCCCCTTGCTTGTCCGCGTCCCACCGCGGCCCCGTCCGTGTGCAAGTACCGATTCCACTCACAAGAACCCGAATTCTGCGCGTGCTGTGACCCGGCAAAGGGGTGGACTGACTACACAGCACACCAAGAGCGACTGTACATGGCCCTGGGGTTGCGAGTGTAGTCATGCCTGAGGAGTTCGATCCATTCTTCGAGCAGGCCTCCGTCGTACGGTCGATCCTGGCCAGTTGTCCCGCAGGCTCAAGGGGCGATGGTGATCTGTTTGACCAGCGACTGGCTGCGGCCGGATTTACGGAGACGCAGGTGCAGACGGTGCGATGGGTCATGGGCACTGTATGCTCGCACTGCTGGGATGCAGACAATGGGTGTCACTGCACCCGCGACGACTGAAATTACTTACGTGCGGAAAATTGATCAACATGATTGTCGTACAGAGCCTGTGGGTTGGTGATGCGCTGTCCCCGGTCGAACGCACCGTGATTGCGTCACACTTGCAACGCGGGCATCAATTCCATCTCTACACCTACGGCCCTGTGGCAAACGTGCCCACCGGCACGGTCGTGAAGGACGGTCGTGAGATCCTTCCCGCCTCTGAAATCTTTTGCTACCAGCGTGGTGCGGGCAAGGGTAGCGTCTCTGCGTTCTCCAATTGCTTTCGCTACAAACTGCTGGCGGAACGTGGGAACTGGTGGGTGGACATGGATGTGGTCTGCCTACTGCCCTTCGACTTCGCCGCGGACTACGTGTTCGCGGGCGAGAAGCGAATGAACGGCACAGTCGCAGCGACCACATGCGTGATGCGGGCGCCTCAGGGCAGCCCGCTGATGTCCCAATGCTTCGCGAGGTCCTGGGCCGTGGACCGGGCCACGGTGGAGTGGGGGCAGATCGGCCCGGCGCTGCTGAACACCTGTGTCAATGAGCTGGGACTGCAGCGCTACGTCATGCCGTCGACGACGTTCTGTCCTCTTCACACGTGGCAAGTCCAGCGGTTGTTCGATGTCTCAAACAAGATCGACATCACACACAGTCACGCCATTCACCTCTGGAACGAGATGTGGCGGTCCGGCGGGTACAACAAGTTCGGAAGCTACCCCGGCCAAAGTCTCTTCAGCTGCCTCAAACGACTTGCGAAGATCGACGAGCAGCCTATCGACGTACACACACTGGAAATGAACTTCACCAACTTCTGTAATCTGCGCTGCAAGAACTGCTGCAGTGCGGTAGGCTTGGCACCTTCACCGGGTTACATGTCGATGGAGGTCCTGCGACAGTGGTTGCGCGAGTCAAGGCTTCTGAAGTGGCGGTGGCACCTGCTCAAGCTCTGGGGCGGAGAACCGACGCTGCATCCGCAGTTCTGGCAAGCGCTGGATCTCGTGCGGAAGTTCGGAACGCGAATTCTGTTGATGACCAACGGCTCCGGCGCGGAGTGTCACGACGTCCTGCTCGATCTGCCCATCGCGGTCGAGGTCCAGAACACGGAGAAGTCCAAGCGTAAGGACTGCGACAACGCCTTCGAGACGATGTACATGGCCCCCTGCGACGATCCGCGGTACGCGTTTGCCGATTACAGCGTGGGTTGTTTTCGGTTGCAAGAATGCGGGCTTGGGCTGAGCGCTGATGGCCACTACTACCCGTGCGGACCGGGAATCCACGTCGCAAGGGTTTTCAACCTGGACATCGGCCTGCATTCGCTGGCGGAGGTTACCGAAGAGAACTTACGAGCACAGCTGCCCGCGCTCTGTTCGCGTTGTGGGCTATTCAAACAACCGGCGGTGCGTTCGTCGCAGCAACAAGTCAGCTCAACATGGCGGAAGGCTTTGGAGGCCTTCGGGAACGTGTGGCTAGGGCAACCAGGGCCGGGGGTCGTGCCCGGCGAGCCGTAGGGCGTCGACCAATTCCAGATGCTTCGACTCGGGAAGCTGGATCTTGGTCCAGTGGAATTCAACAAAGAGTGCGTGGACGTGATGGATCTCGCCAGTGTCCAACAAATGACGCAGTACGGCGTACTCGGCACCTTCGATGTCGAGCTTGAGCGTCACATGCGCGTCGGCGGGCATGTTCGTGTGCAGCCAGGGACCGAAGGCAATGCACGGCACGGTGATCGGCTCCGGCAGGAACGCGGCCTCCAAATGGTCCCCCACCTCCGTGAGCTTGTGCGGCAGCAGCGAGCTTCCTTGTTGGCCGGGGTACTTGGACAAGTAGAACGGCCGTGGTTCGTCACAGTCCCAGATCGCAGCGCGTACCAACCGCACGTTGCTTTTGCTGTAGGCCTGCCAGCAGGCCGGGTTTGGCTCGAACACATAGACACAATCAAAGGGTCGTGGGAACATGGCGTCCGGTCCGACGGAGGGCTGCTGGGGATAGTTCCCACCGCCGTCGATGAAGATGTGCTGAATCATGCTGGCCTTCTACAAAGGAATCGTTGATGGCGATTGACCAATACGACGACACGATGGCTTGGGCAACCTACGTCTACGGCTGGTACCAGGACTTCTTGCCGCTGCACATCTTCTCCGTGCTCTACAGCTACCCGCACCATTACGTGCGCATCTTTCTACGGGAGAAGCTCAGCGAGCACAACCAGAAAATGTTGAACCTCGTGCGTCGGTTCTCGAACCGGTTCGAGGTGAACGAGCGGCACTACCCGGAGATGCAGGGGGACTGCATGTCCTACCGTTGGCTGATGCCCGAGGGCTGCTTCTATCCATTTAAGTACGCCTATAACTGCGACGTGGACATCATCGTCTACAACGTGCGGCGGCGAACTTCGATCCTGACATGGCACCATAAGGACGCGCAGAAGCTGAAGCTGCCCTTTTCCAATCGGATTTGGCGAACGGAGGGCAAGAACCACCTCTGGGGCTGCCATTTCACGGTTGTCGAACCCTACTTTGCGGCCGTCCAGCCAGTGTTGAATCGGCTGCGGAAGTCAAAGGAGATCGTCAAGCTGTCGCTGGCGGCACGAACTGCGAGTGAGCGAGTGCTCTACGAGATCGTGGCGGAGGCCTTCAAACTGCCCCCACTGGATGAGCCCTACCCGCCGCTCGACGAGCCTTGCGTAGCTTGCCCCGGGCTGCACCTCTCGTCACTGCGATGGGGTGAGCCGCTGCCTAAGTACGTGTTTCGCGCAGAACACCTGTTGGCCATTCTGGGCGTCATGGATCACCCGGTGGCCACGTACATTGTCGAACGCACGCCTGGCCGAGCAGGTGAGCTGCTGCGAAACACCTGGCGGCAAGTCCAAGAATCGTGGATGGCCCAGCGACTGCAGGTTGTGACGCATCCGCTCAAGAAGGAAGGCTGGTAGGCCGTGCAAGAGATCATCATTGTCGGTATGCCGCGGACCGGGTCGACATTCATGGGGATGGCCCTGGTGCAGCACCCGTCGATTTACGCCCCTACGGCTCCGAACGCCATGGAGCCGTTTCATCCTACGTTGTTTCCCGGCGCGTCACAGGAGCCGTGGAAGACCGTCGACTATCACGTGTCGATGGCCCACCGGCACTACCCTCAGGCAACGCATCTGCTGTACAAGGTAATGTTCGATCAGGTGCGGTTCAAGCTGGAAGACTACCTGCGCCGCCTCGATCCGTGCTCGCGAGTGATTCACATGACACGGAACCCGATCGTGTCTTACGCGTCCCACACAGCAGCGCGGCGTACGAAGATCTGGAACATCTGGACGGAGGAGGCACGGGCAAAGCTGCAGCTAGGAAATGTGCCGCCGAACATTCCGATGATTGTGCGTTGCTGCCGAGCCCATGAGATCAGTGGGCGATTCTGGCGAGACGTCTTCCCGAACGCGCATACGGTCACCTATTCCGATTTGAACCACCGGGCGGCCGAAGTCTTGGCAGGCGTGTATGCGTACCTGGGACTGCCGCCGTGTGCCGCCGCCGGAACCACGCTGCGAATCGACGGCCGCCGGGCCCGAGACCGGTATTCGGATTATGACCGCATCGCGAAGGAGCTGCCCGAGCGGTACCTCCATTACTTGGACGAGGTGGACGAAGAGTACGTGGCGGACCCGCCGCCCAGCAAGGAAGGGAAAGCAGAATGAGTGAAAACACCGAGATGGCTGATCGTTTCGTGAACATTTACGGAAACAATCTCTGGACGCCGACCGATCCGTCGCAGGTCTACCTGAAGGACATCTGGACGGCCACTGTGCAAGAAGTGCTACGGTGGAAGAAGATCGCCAGCGTGCTGGAGGTGGGCTGTGGGCGGGCGCATGCGTCGGCAAGGGTTCGCTGGGGCAAGGTCAAGTACCTGGGCGTCGACATCGTCCCCTCCTGCATCGAAGAGGCGAAGAAACGGCCCGACGCGGCGACGAAGGGAATGCAGTTTGCCGTGCTCGACGCCGCTGTCGACGACCTGCCCTCCGCCGACTTGTTGCTGATGAAAAGTGTGTTGCAGCACTGGCACAACGAAGAGATCTGGTGGTTCCTGTCGCGGCTGAAGCAGTTCCCCTGGCTGTTGATCTGCGACGACGTCTGCCACCGGAACTGGAACCTGTGGTATCAGGGCAAACCGACCACACTCAACGGCGGCAACATGGGCGTTGCGGAGAAGCCGTGGCGGCCGCTGTCGTTGATCGATCACCCGTTCAACCTCCCTGGCACGCTGCTGGCGCTTTATCGCACATCGTACGAGGGCTACAAAGGCATCTTCCTGATTCGCGGACAAGGTGAAGTGACCGAGACGACCGAAGCTGCGTCGTCTGTGGCAGCGCCTGTGGTCGGACAGTCACCAGGTTGAGCTTCTCGCGCAGGAATCCTGCTGGATATACTGGGAGCTGGCCAGGGTGGCACCCGAACCAAGGGCCCCGCCGGGGCGTTCCGAGATGGATCAAGGAATAGTCCGGCGATGGGTGAGTGAGAGAGCATGGCGCGAGGCATTGTCGTCGGTCACACCATGCTCGCAAGAACGACTCGCTGTCGGAGGGGAGACAGCGGGCTAGTTGGGTTTGAATCCGGAAAAGTCCTCGGCAAACAGATCCCGGACAGACGTGCGCGACGGTTTCGCCACCGGTAGGTTCCTTCCCCGGCACGAACGAAAGCAAAACCAACCACGACGATTGATCCTCCGGCGTGGTCTAGGGTACAACGACTGCGATTGCAGGGCTCTTGCGCATTCCGCCTTGCTGTTGCGACTCGACCTGGTGCGTCTGTCTAGCTCACGGAGTCCTTGGAATTGGGTCATGGATGTTTGGTCATGCAACCGCAGTGAGTGGTGTCCGTGCGAGCAGCCGAAGCTGCAACGGATCATCATCTCCACCCAGGCTGATTACTGCCAGGAACAGTTTCCGTTCTGGTATCGCTGGTACACCCAGATCTTCCCGGCCGATCTGATCTTCGTTCTGGCTGTCGAGACTCCCGTTGCGTCCACGGACGCCACGGAAGCGTTCTACAACGGAAAGCCGGGTGTGCACTTCCAGCGCATCCGGCGAGAGAACTTCGAGCCGGGCGAGGCCTGGGACGTCCTGACTCGGTGGGCCAACGGCCCCTGGTTACGGCCGCCGTACATGATCCTGTCGGCCGACACGGATCAGTACTTCGAGCTGCCGCTCTCGCCACCCCCCGCCCATCGCGGGCTGATCTTCTTTCACGAGGTCGAGCTGGCCAGCGACCACGTTCCGTCTGTGGAGCAACTTGCGGAGACGCCGTTGCGGGAACTGTCGCTGGACTGGCGGTCGTTCTGCGTTGGCAAAGGACACTTCACGACGGAGCGGCGGGCAGCCCTGTACAACATCCCCAGTTGTCCACGCACGGGCGCGGGGAGCCACTGCTACCCGCCTGACTTCGTGACCAACGGCGATTCGCAAGGCTACCACTGGATCTTCAGCGGAGCGGATGCCTTCGTGCGCAAAGTGCACTCGCTGACGTTGGCCAAAGGCGATAAGCTGTGGTGGCACTGGCCACAGTGGGCCAAGATGTCGCGGGAGCAGAGCGAGGACGCTTTGCGAGTGCACTACGCAGCAATGGTCCGTGAAGGCGCGGCCGGGCCACGCGTGGAGCGGTTCAAACGGCTCTTGATCGAAGGAACACGGGCTGATGGCGGTTGAGACTCCGGCAGGGAAGCTCGGTGTCGTCTACTCCTGCTACCTGGTACCCGGCTGGGAAACCTGTGTCAGCGAGCAGCTGGCCAAGGTTGTGGTCTCTGGACTTTATGCAGCCGCCGACTCTTTCGTCGTGGTCGCCTCAGGCAGCCGCGAGGAGCTGCACAAGTTCCTGGTCTACACGGCACCCCTGGCAAAGCTCAATCTCACGTTGCGGACCCAGAACAGCTACGAGTTCCCCGCAATCGAGGCCGTGCGAAACCATGCCGTGGCCCATCCCAAAGACAAAATCTGCTACTTCCACACCAAGGGCGTGACCAGCGGCGACCACGCTTGGCGAAAGGTCCTTGACTACTGGACCTTGTTGCGATGGCGAGAGAACGTAGCAGCGCTAAGCAGCAACTACGACATCAGCGGGCCGCTGTGGCTACAGACCACGGACAAGCACAAGTTTCACTTCTATGCAGGCAACTTCTGGTGGGCCAACGCAGCTTATCTTGCTCGACTGGCCCGTTTACAGTACTCTGGCCGCAATGATCGTTTTGAGTGCGAAGCATGGATCGGTTGCCGGAGGCCCAGGTGGTACAACGTGAACGCACCCCAGAAGCCCTTCACATCCTTGCAGGCGATGCGGACGTACGTGCGGTCGCCTGCGGTGGCGAGCTGGGCAGAGAGGCTGGATCAGCTCCCGGCACTGCGGACGGCTATGGTCCATTTCCGCGGTTTGCTTGCGGAGGACGCATCGTGACTCGGTCGCGACCGTGGCGCATCCTCGTCTACCCATGCGGGACTGAGATCGGGCTGGAGATCGGCCGGTGCCTGCGTGACAACCCGTTCATCGACCTGTGGGGAGCGAATTCGGTCGAGGACTACAGCGCACATGTCTACAGCAAGCTGACCATCGTTCCCAACGCGTACGCCCAGAACATGGGCCAGGAACTGACGGCTCTTCGCAGCCGCGAAGACATCGACGCGATCTTCCCTGCGCACGACCAGGCGATTCACCAACTGGCCAGGGCCATGCCGTGCTACCTGATCGGTTCGCCTGTGGTGACGTGTGCCATCTGCCGGGACAAACGGTCGACCCTGTACACGTTGCTGGAAGGCGGCGTGTCCGTGCCGCAGATCTACCCAGGCGTGGATGCCATTCCTGCCGACGCCTTTCCCGTGTTCTTGAAGCCGGAGCAGGGTCAAGGCACTCGCGGGATCTACCAGAAGGCCAACGACCAGACCACGGTGGACTTCTGGATCAATCAGGACCCAACGCTGCTGGTGACGGAATATCTTCCCGGCACTGAGTACACGGTGGACTGTTTCACCGATTTCACCGGCAAGTTGTGCTTCGTGGGTCCCCGCGTCCGTGGCCGGGTCAGCGGCGGGATCGCTGTGCACACGAGAACGGTGCTTCACGGGGAGCTGGAGTCGCAGGCGGAGCTGATCAACAAGTGCATGCAGTTCGACGGCCCGTGGTTCTTCCAGGCTATCGAGGCCACGGACGGCCGTGTCTGCGTGACTGAGGTTGCCTCACGCATCGCAGGATCCTCGGGGGTGCAGCGTGCCCGTGGCGTGAATCTTCCGTTGCTCGCCGTGTACAATCACTTCAAAGAGCCCGTGGCGATCCGGCCCATCACCGACTCCGTGACCATGGACCGGGCCCTCACCTGCCGCGTACAGTTGCCACCCTATGACCATGTGTTCGTGGACCTGGACGACACGCTGCTGGTCAACGACTTGCTCAACGCCGAGCTGGTGCGGTTCCTGATCGAGGCACGCAACGCCGGGAAGCTGATCCACGTGCTGACGCGGCGGCACTCTTACCCGCCCTGCGCTGCCTGGCACTTCCTGATGGCGATGGCTGACGAGTGGCTCGTGGTCTGCGACGACAGGCGCAAGAGCCAGTTCATCCGGGACCATGATCTTCCGGCGATCTTCATCGACGACTCGTTTGCGGAGCGCAGAGAGGTGTACGAGGCGAAGGGAATCCCTTGCTACGGCCTGGACGCCGTCGAGTTCTTGCATGCCTAAGCTCAAGTACCCGTTGTTCAAGATCGAGATGCCCCGGTTGACCTCGCCAGAGATGGCGGTGCGTCTGAACGAGATCTGGGACCGTGGCTGGTACACCAACAACGGGCCGATGGTGAAAGAGCTGGAACAGTACGTCGCCGCACTGTACGGTTACTTGCCCTCGCAAGTTGTCACAGTAGCAAACGCCACGCTGGGCTTGATCCTCTCCGTGCGGGCGTTGCAGTGGTCCCGGCTGACCCGGGCGTTGCTGCCGTCGTTCACGTTCCCGGCCACGATGCAAGCACTGCAGTGGAACGACATCCCGTACCGTTTCGGGGATGTGCGGCCGGACTCGCTGGCCATGGACCTGGATGCGTGCTGGCAGGATGCCGACTGCCCTCGCGAGCAGGTGATCTACGTGATGCCGCTGGGCGTGCCAGATGACCGCACTTTCTCATTGGGCAAGTTTGGCTCCGTGATCGTGGACGCGGCCGGGTGCCTGGGCTTGCACATGCGGAACACGATGGCGCAAGCAGACGCCACGGTGTTCAGCCTGCACGCTACCAAGCCGATGGGCGTGGGCGAGGGCGGGGTTGTGATCTGCAAGAGCATGGCGGTCGCGGAGAAGATCCGGCGATTGGCCAATTTCGGGCTGAGCGACGCGGGGGACGTGGTCGAACGTCTCGGCATGAACGCGAAGCTCAACGAAGTCACAGCGGCGATGGCCCTGGTGAAGCTGAAGAAGGGTCGCGACACCGAAGGACAGGTGGTCGAGACGTACGTTCGCGAGCTGGGGTCTCACGGTATCGAGACCGGGCCTCCACGGCTGTTGTGTGCCGACGCGAGCATGTTTCCCGTGCTCGTGAACAACCCGGCGGCCGTCGAGAAGAAGATGCTTCAGGGCGGCGTGCAGACCCGTCGCTATTACCGCCCGCTGCACCGCATGCTGGGACAGGGCACGTTCGCTCTGGGAAGTCTTGCGGTCACCAATCGCGTGGTGGAGCGTTTGTTGCTGCTCCCGCTGCACGCGGATTTCAAGTACCAGGACGTGGCCTACATTTGTGAGCAGCTCAAGGGCTGTATTGAGGAGGTGCGCTGTGCTGACTAATATCACGTTTCAGGCGATCCCGGGCTGGTTTGACTTTCCGGAGATCTACGAGAAGGCAGTGCAGCGGGCCAAGGACGGTGCCCACTTCGTGGAGGTCGGTGTCTACTTCGGCCGCTCCGCTTGCTTCATGGCGTTAGAGATCGTCGCGTCAGGGAAGCAGATTCGCTTCGACGCGATTGACTTGTTCAAGTTCGACACTCCTCATCCCGAACAACGCACAGCGGAGTGGGACGCAGCAGAGCAGCTCACAGATCTGGTCGGTGCCACTTGGGCAACCATCTGTGCCAATCGTGAGGCCATGATCTGCAAGTACGGGTCGCAGCTGCGAGCCTGTCGCAAGTTCCTGAAAGCAGCAGGCGTGCTGGACCACGTGCGGCTGATTCAGCAGGACTCGGCCTCCGCCGCCTCGCAGTACGCACCTGCGTCGCTGGACTTTGTGTGGTTGGACGCGGGGCACGATTATGCCACGGTCCTGGCGGATCTGCAGGCGTGGGTTCCCAAGGTCAAGGCGGGCGGAGTGATCGGCGGACATGACTACTATCACGACGGCTCCGAGGAGCAGGTCCGGGCGGCCGTGGATGGTTTCTTCGGCGTGAAGCCGGAGAGCGCCCGGTGCGGCGAAAGCTCGTGGCTGGTCCAACGGTAAATCGAGTAACGGCATGGATGACCAAGCGTATCTACAGATCCCCGGGTGGTTCAACTTTGAGGATGTGTACCGGGACATCGTGGCCCAGGCCCAGCCCGGTGCACACTTCGTCGAGGTAGGCGTCTATTGCGGCCGCTCGACGTGTTTCATGGCCACCGAGATCGCCAAGTCGGGCAAACTGCTGGTGTTCGATGCGGTGGACATCTTCTGCGACGGCCATCTGACCAGCCCCTCGCAGAAGGAGATCCTCAACCGCTTCGGTACGCAGCTGCACGCGTGTCGTCACTACTTGGTGCAGGCAAATATCGATCACCTGGTGACGTTGGTGGCTTTGCCGTCGGTTCAGGCCGCTTCGCTTTACGCGGACAACTCGCTGGACTTCATCTGGCTCGACGCCGGGCACGACTTCGCCAGCGTCTCGGCGGACCTGAAAGCATGGGCGCCCAAGCTCAAGCGCGGCGGGACCATCGGCGGTCACGACTACTGGAACGACGAACAAGCGGCGCAGGTGCAGGCGGCCGTGGACGGCTTCTTCGAGATCGAACCTGGCAGTGCTCGCCAGGGCGAAAGCTCCTGGCTCTTGCGGCGGTGACGCGATGGACCCGAAGGACCTGAAAGCATGGCGACCCAAGCTCAAAACCCATGGCGTGATCGGCGGCCACGATTGCCTCAATCCAAACTCCGAGGGCCGGGCGACGGACGAGTTCCCCCGCCTTCTGTTGTGCATCGCCCGCATACCGCCCAATGCTCGACTTGTCCGACTGTAAGGGATGACATGATCCAGTTCGGCATCGTAATGCCCACGTACCGCGCAGACCACGCGACGCGCAAGCGACTGCGGGAGACCATCGGTACGATCAAGCGGCAGGACTATCCGCACTGGAAGCTCTACTTGATTGGGGATCGCTACGAGCCTGCCGAAGAGCTGGAGTCGCTGATCGCCGAAGTGCCCCACGACAAGCTGGTGATCTTCAACCTGCCGCGAGCCGTGGAGCGCGAGACGCTCAAAGGCTGGGAGCTGTGGCATTGCGGCGGGGCGACCGCCAACAACATCGGGCTCACGATGCAAGAGCGGGACGGCATCCGCTACACGTGCCACCTCGATCACGATGATCTGTGGCACACGAACCACCTCTCGACGTTGGCGTTAGCCTACCGGCGGTTTCCGCGGGCAGGGTTCATCTACACACGGGCCGAGTACCGCGGCACCAACACTCCTTTTTTGTTGCCGCGAGAGGCCACCCCTGCCGGTTACGACAACTTGCCGCCACGGACAGTGAACATCGTCCACGCGACGGTCAGCTGGCGGTTGGACCTGATCCCCTTGCGATACCGGATCAGCCGCGACCAGCCCGCCGATGCGGTGATGTGGCACCAGATTCGCGAGTGGTGCCAGCTCAAGGGGCTGCCGATGGTCTACATCCCCACGGTGACTGTGATCAAACAGTCGCAGACGGCAGACGTGAAAGTGCAGCAATGGCGGGCGGAGGCCCAGGCACAAGGGATCTACCAGCCGCCGAAGTAACCAATGGCTGAAAGGTAAGAAATGGAGTTCGAGCCCAAGGTGTTCGGAATCGGCCTGCCGTGGACGGGACAGGCCGCACTCTACGAAGCACTCAAGACGCTCAAGTACCGAGTGGTGCACGACCCCGAGGACACGCAGATGTGGTGCGCTGCGCAACAGTCGCGCACCGACTTCATCCTGTTGCAGAAGTACGACGGGATCGTGGGGCTGCCTGCTTCCCTGGTGGAGTCGCTCGACGTGACTTGGCCCGGCAGCAAGTTCATCCTTACCGTACGTGATCGCAAGTTCTGGTTGCCGCAAGCCAAGAAGGCGTACGCCAAACTGCCTCCTCCGCTGCACCATGCCCTTCCCGCGCCTCTCGGGCTCGATCGGTTCCGGCGACACGTGCAACCGTCGGCAGTCGAGGACACGTTGCTGGACTACTACAAGGCGACATACATTCGCACGATTCAGTATTTCTACGGCGTGGCAAGACCCAACGCACTGTTGATGCTCAACGTCTGTCGGAGCGACGGTTGGAAATCGCTCTGCGAGTTCCTTGACCGGCCGGTACCGCGCAAGGCGTTCCCGCAGGGTAGTTGCGAGATCGAGGGATGTTGTCGGTCGTGCAAGGGCTAAAGCGAGAGCCAAAACGCGGCATAATTCAATAGAGAGTGTGCTTACTCGCTGGGTGTCCGGCGAGCGCACTCTTGGCTACGTACTGGAGGGTTCGGTATGTCCCCCGTTATGCAGATCCTGGCGGCGGTGATCACGTTCTTGGTGGCGTTCACTGTGCTGGTGAGTGTGGCGTTCTGGACCGAGCGCCGCAAGGCGGCCCGGATCGCCGCGATGACGGAGATCCAGTTCCGCGAGTATCAGCAAAGGCTGGCGGAGTCCGAGCTTGCACGGCGGACCGCGGAAGAGCGGCGACAGCAGGAGATGTGGCGGAACATGAACGCCGGGATCTTCGGAGATGGGGTAGAAGTTCTGCCCCTGTCGATCACACGGGGCAGGGGCTAGCCACCCCCACTCCGTGCATTGAGATAGCCAGCCCCTACTCGCAGGGCTGGCTGTTTTCGTTTTCAATGCCGTGGTTCTTTCTTTTACCCCTGGAGGGCTTATGGGCTGGAAGCAGTCTCTGCACCAAGTGTTGAACGATGTTCTGGTTGCGATTCACGCCGAGGCAGCCATTGGATTGATGTCTCGCGGCCCGGCAGGCAAGCCGCCCCGCGTATCGGCGAGGGAGAAGTACGCCAGCGCGTTGACGGCCGCAGGGGCCTGCGTGGCCGACCCGGAGCACCAGCTCCGACCGGCGCAAGTCCGGCTCCTTGAGGCACTGGTCGTGTTGTGCAAGGGAGCATCCGAGCGGTTGGACGCAGACTGTGTCGCAGGACAGGTCACAACTCTGGCACCGTGTGACAGCCTCGACGAGTTCCTGGCTCTTTTCGGGTCCGTGTCCTTGCACCCGGAAGTGACCGAGGGCAAGGGAATCCCCGACGAGCAGCATCTTCACGAGTCGATCCACGAGGCGATCCGCGAGCGACTGAAAGCCGGGAGCTGCAACGGTGCCGTGATGTTCGAGAACTTGTCGGACGGAGCACCCGAGTTCGGCAAGCGCACGGCGATCTTCTTCGGACCCGGCTGTACGATGTGTGAGCTGCAGGACGTTGCCGACCTGCGGCTGGGCGACGAGCCCAAGGAGTGGATGCACCCGATTCGGTACTTCATCAAGCCGTAGTCACGTTTCGTTTCGTTTTGTTTTGTTCTCTTGTGGAAGGAAACCACTGTGAGCACGATTTTGTATCCCGAGAAGTTGGAAGGCATGGAGTTCCCCGTTGGTCAGCTGTATGAAGACCTGTCGCCGGTCTCGACGAACCCGTTCAACCGGGTGTTGTCGATGTCGGGCGACGAGATCGACGAGGACGATGACCTCGACGACGATGAAGACTACGACGAGGAGGAGGACGAAGAAGACGACGACTTCGAGGAGGACGACGACCTCGACGACGAGGAGGAGTGGGAGGACGATGACGACGATGAGTGGGATGACGAGGGGCTGGACGAGGAGGACGTGGATTGAGTCGATCCATCACGATGCAGCGGACGAGCGTCAAGGCATGGGACCCCAAAGTCCTTGAAGCTGCAGCGAAGCGGATGGGGTTGAAGCTGACCTACGAAGGGCCGCCGGGACGGACAATGGAGGGCGGCAACTACGTGGGCTGGGTGGTGCAGTTCACGGGCTGGTACCAGCCTGTCGTGTTCAAGGAGACGCCGGGACCCCTTCTTGTCGGGGGTCGCGTTGTCCCTGGAGAAACGGTGGCCGAGATCCAGCGGTCCGACTTTGTCGGCTCGCGGGGCAACAAGGCCGACCTGGACACGTTCCTGGGCCACTACAACAACATCCTGGACCAGCACTTGCTGGGTCAGGTCGAGGAAGCCTTCCGACGTGCGGGAGCCTCCTACGCGAGTGAGACGCTTCCTGACGGCACTATCGCGGCGACCATCGAGATCTCGCCCGAGCAGCTTGCGCAACTGGAGGTCTAATGCCGAAGGTCACCATCACTGCCAAGGATGGCAAGATCTTCGTTGACGTCGAAGGCGTTCAGGGGCCAGCCTGCTCAAAGGTCCCCGAGCTACTGAGAAAGCTTTCCCAGATCCCGCCGAGGGATACCCGAGAAGATGACAAGCCGGAGTTCTTCCACACCGAGTCAGCACAGGAGCCGATCGGATGAAGTTCACCTGGCTAGAGATCCTGCAGATCAAGATCGCCGCCGCCTACAGCGGTATCTGGCTGCAAAGCTACGAACCGGAAGACTGCTTGCGCGAGATCGCCAAACTGTGCGATGAGATGAACTGGTTGTTGTACCGTTGGAACCTGCTCGACGGGATGCTGGCGGTAGTCAACAAGAAGTGGATCCCAGTCGAAGGAACGACACGAAACCTGGATCAGGCGCTGCTGGTCTTTCGTACCGAGGAAATGGCTCGGATGACGACGAAGTTCGACGGGCAGCGACCGAGCATGCTGCTCATCGTCGAACACGCCGAGGAGTACAACTCCACCGCATATTGCGAGCACTTGCGGCGAGCGATGGTGGAGGGTGAGACCGAGCATCAGCACATTCTGCTGATGAGCCACGGCACCAAGGTGCCGGAGAAGATCGCCAAGCGGGTCGAAGTGATCCGACATCCGTTGCCTGACGAGCAGCAGATGCTGGCGATGGCGGACGAAGTGGTCCCGGAGAAGGATCGGCCGGACGACGCGCTGTTCCAGCAGTGCCTGGAAGCGGCGGCCGGGTTGACCCGCGTCGAGGCCCGCAACGCCTTCGCCGAGGCGTTGATCCTCTCGGACCAGGCCGGGTTCGAGCGGTACGGGGGCAAGTTGCACCCGGAGCCGATCTGGCAGGCTAAGAGCAAGATTCTGGAGGTCGGAACCTCCGCGATCCAGCTCTATCGCGGCACGGAGAGCATGGCGGACGTGGGCGGATATGCTCAGGCTCGCAAGGTGCTCACCAACCGCATCCGGCCGACGCGGTTGCCGTATGCGGCGAAAGCCAAGGGCTCCCTGATGCTGGGCGTGCCGGGCTCCGGCAAGACGCTCATCATGAAGGCCTTGGCTGCGGCGACTGGTCGCCCGCTACTGTTGTTCGATCCTGGCAAGGCCCGTGGCCGTTATCAGGGCGACGCGCAGCAGGCGATTACCGAAGTGTTCGACAAGGCTCGCCACATGAAGGCGATTCTCGGCATCAACGAAGCCGACAAAGGATTGCGTGGCGGCGAGGAGGGCAACCTGGACGCGGGCGTGGGTGCCCACATCATCAAGGCCCTGCTGGAGTTCATGGAGGATCCCACAACCGGCGTGTTCACGGTGATGACCGCGAACAACATCCGGTCACTGGTGGAGGGTTTCCCGGAGCTATTCCGCTCAGGGCGAATCAACGACCAGTGGTTCCTTGGCTTGCCATCGGCCAAGACGCGGGAGGAGATCTGGAAGATCCACCTTCGGCGGTGCGGGTTCTTCGTGCCCCAGGGCATCGAAGCACGACCCAAGGACGGCCCCGATCCTTCTTCGCCGGAGGACGTGGAGAAGGCATTCCAGGCGTTTCGCAAGAAGCCTGGACTGCCTGAAGATGACGTCTGGTCAGGGGCTGACATCGCCACCTGCTGCGAAAATGCCGACCTGGATGGTCTCAGCATCAAGGACGCAGGCGGGACAATCAACCCCACCATGCTCAAGGCACGCGAGAGTGTGCAGTGGGCGATGGAGTACGCGATCTCCAATCACGTACTCGACGCAGATCGGCCGGGCTTTTACAAGGGCCCGGATGCCGATGAGAAGAAAATGCTCAAATCGTTTGGGGTCGCTGTCGCCGAGAATGGCAGCGGGCCCCGCCGGGCAATGCTCCGGCGATCTCCCCCTGGAGCCAACTGATGGCCGCAGCAATGGCTAGACCCAAGCCGAAGAAGACGAAGCGAACCGACCAGCCGCTGCTCGACCAACTGGAAGATCAGTCGGACGAGCAGTTGGTGAAGTTGGACACCGAGGCGGTGAAGCGGATTCGCGTGGCGTACAAGGCGGTGCGGCTCAAACGACGTCGTGGGCCGCAGACGCGTAGCGACACGCACAGCGAGAAGGAAGTGGAAGCCAAGAATCGTGGCATGGACGTCGATCGCCTGATCAGCGGGTTCCGGCTGTTCGGCAAGAAGGATGAGGATCTTCAGCCTGTCCGCGACGCAATCGCGGCGGCGGAGGCATGGTTCAAGAACAAGCGATACACCCGGTGGTACGACGAGCCGGGCGTGCGTTTGGTCAAGAAGGGTCGTCCGACCCTCGACGGTGAGTACGAGATCATCGACGACCGAGAGACGGACGACAACACGCACCTCATCGTCTACGCCGATGAAGAGGGCAAGCATCAACGGACGATGCTCACGCAGGAAGAGCACGAGCGGCGGGTGACGAATCTCTACCTGGAATGGAAGACCAGGATGGAGGCCTTGATCGCGACGGTCCGCACGGAGGTGGCAGCGTTGGCTGCCAAGTGGCCGAGCGTGATTCGCCGTCAGCTGAAGGCCTTGGGCACACGAGCCAAGCCCGAGCACTTCAACTTCAACCCGGTGGATGTCTATGACGTGGTGCTGAACCACTTCAACATCGAGTGCGATCCCGAGCTGGCTATCCTGGACCCTCGCGGCCTCCAAGCCGAGATGGACTACCGGGACGAGATGTATCGTGCGACGGTGGCGCGGGAGCGGCAGGAGGACATGGAAGCCGCCGTCCGCCAGCTCAACTCCTTTGCCAAGGCCATGAGCGAGCGCTGGCTGCTGGACGGCCAGTACGAGATCGTGGTGCGCAAGACGCAACGGAGTGGAAAGGTGGTCGTCACCTTCCTCAAGGACCGCAAGGAGGAGACAGTAATCTTGGAGGCCGAGGAAGTCGCCGAGCGTGTGTCGCTGGACGACAAACCACGGAAGTTCAACAACGCCACCGTCGCCAAGCTCTTCGCGATGCGGGATCAGATCCGCATCAACAAGGACGAGGATGGGATCACCTCACCCGAGTCCGAGGCGTTGCTTGGGATGTTGGACAAGCTCCTGGAAGGCCACGACCCCGCAAGTCTGGCCGAGGAGCTTCGCGGGAACGAGGGGCTCAAGCAAGCGAAGATGAACAGCGCTGTGGCAATCATCGCTACGGCGCTCGACTCCCGCGAGCTTCGCCCCCGCCGTGCTTTGTTGCGCGGCGTCCTCATCGGCTCCCTTCGGGACAAAGCGACATGAGGATTCAGTTGTTCTGCAAAGGGGGCCGCTTCACGTGTCTCTACGACGCTGGAGCGGCCCCCATCGTGCTGAAGTACTCACAGGAGTACGCGTCCGTCGGCGTTCGTGTCCGACGGGTCAGCTACATCGAGCCCTGTTCTTGGCCGCTGCGAAAGGCATTCCACATGCTTCGCCGCCTGTGCGGCGATGGAGGGCGTGTGGCCGACTGGACGCGGCGGTGGGGATGCCTCTGGCGGGTCAATTTCGGACCCGTCAGAGGGCCTATTCAGGGCCCCTTCTCAAAACGAGAGGAGGCCTTAGAATGGGAGCACGGTAACGTAGGGCCCTGGCTGCTACGGGCAGTTCGAGGCCCGTGACCACAGTCACGGCGGAGGCCGGTCACTCCGCCGTGGAACTGACCCAGACCGACCGGACAAGGAGGTTCCCCCATGCTCGTGGTTTCTCGCAAAGTGGATGAGACGATCAAGATGGTGATCCCGCCGTGCTCCGAACCCCAGGTGGTCACGGTGCGGCTGGTTGATGTCCGCGGCAACAAGGCCCGGCTCGGCATCGAGGCCCCCAAGGCCATCACCGTGCTTCGCGACGACGCGAAGAAAACAACGAGCGACGACACTGTCCCGGTTCCGGCTACGGCCTGAACCGAACTGCGTCGCGAGAAAAGCCCCCAGGAATCCCGGGGGCTTTTCTTTTAGCTATCAGCCGCCCGATATTACTTACGTGCGGAGAATTGGCTGCTCTTGGACCACTGCGTGTAGCGTGCTATGCTGCTCGACGGTGAAAGCGACTTGTTGTGATTCTCAACCATGCAGCCATTCACGCGTATTTACTTTCTTCGTGGTCGTCCCTGTGCGCAGCCGTCAGTGGATGCTCGCGCTGTGTTCCCGAACGTAAGCGAGTGGGTTCCGTTCGAGCTGCCGGTATTTACAGAAACGACGCTGCCGCCGGGGTACCCAGGCACAGCGGAGGGCTGGGCAGAGCTTCGCGGACACATGGCAGCATGGGCACATCATCTGAGCGATCAGGAAGGTCCTCTGGCCGTGCTGTACGAGAAGGCCCAGTTCGTAGCGGACGCGTCGGCCGTCGCTTGCCGTTTTTTCAAAGACTTGCCTACGGACTGGGAGGCTCTCGGGCTGGACTCCTCGGTCCCTGTTGGCGGCGTGCGAATCACTGACAATGTCTTTCGTCATCCGGCCCTTGGTTCCGTGTGGGCCTATGCGCTGAAACGGCGGACGGCGGCTGACCTGCATCTGCACGTGTGCAATGCGATCTCGCTACGTCGTTGGACTGTCGCGGCTGACGCAACATTGAGTTTCCTGATGTCCACCTATCTGCGAACATCCGGGACCACCCTCTACGTGCCGTCAGCGCCGCTGTTGCTGCCATGAAAATCTCAGACGTTTGTCGCTGCTTCTGTGTCAACCTCCAGCATCGTCACGATCGCTGGCAGCGATTCCTCGACGTTATGCAAGGCCTTCGCTGGCCGTTTCCTGCTGTGGAGCGTTTTCCTGCCGTCTACGGCTGCCGTGTACAACCGCCAGCGTGGTGGTCAGTTGGCCCGGGCGCCTGGGGGTGTTGGCTAAGCCACGTTCGCATCTGGGAACTGGCGATCACGCATCGCTGGCCTGCCGTGCTCATCTTGGAAGACGACATCGAGCCGACCGCCGACTTTAGCGAGCGAATTGAGCCGACGCTGGCGGCCGTCCCCGACGACTGGGGACAGATCTTCCTGGGTGCGGCAGTGTTGCAGGATGCTCGGTTTCGCGCCGTCAACCCGTTCGTTCGTCGAATCGTCGGCGTGAACAGAACCCACGGCTACATCACGCGACTGGAAATGATCGAGGAGTTGTACCCGTTTGTCTTTTCCCTGTGGAGCCTGGCAGACAAGGAAAGCCCCCGTGCTTACCTGCAGCACATCGACCATCAGATGCACCACTTCCACCGGCAAACATCGCGGAGGGTCTACCTGGCCCATCCGCAGCTGCTTGGGCAATGCGAGAGCTATAGTGACGTTCTCGGGATGAAGGTACACTACGGCCAGACAGGGTAGACTCATGAAGCAGCTGGTGATCACACTTGCGAACGGGCCCGGATTTCGTCTCCAGACGTTGCTCTGGGGTTTGTGGTTTTCCTCCAGGTTCGACCGGCAGTTGCTGTACTTTTGTCCGCAGATCTCACGAGCGGAACAGGCTCCTCAGGCGATGACCCCGTTGCCGTGGATCGTGAAGGGCGGCGTTGAGCTGAAGGAACCTGGGTTCATTGAGATCTGCAAGCAGTCGGCCAGTCCTCTGCTCTCCCCGGCGGCGACCGAGCGACAGCTGTCGCGGAGCGATGCGCAAGAAGTCATCCGCATTCGACCCGACGCATCCTGGCGACCCAGTCCGGCCCAGGCCGAAGGGATGCGAGAGAGCTGGACCAGCCGCGTGGCAACCACGACCGCGGCAATGAAGGCTGCGGCCGTGTTCTGGCGACAGCACTCGCTGGACACCAAACGTACGGCCATCGTACACCTCGACGGCAGCGAGACCGAGACGAAGACGGATTACCTGCTGGATTGGGCAACGCATAACATCAACTTCATCACGGGACGCAACTGGAGCTGTGTCTTTTGTCTGCTCTCGCCGTATGAGAAACTCATGCAGTCGCTGAAAGCTCGTTTTCGCGACGATTGGGCGGACATCCCGCTGCTCTACTCGCTTCCCGAGCATCGCAATTTGGATGCGGTCACATTGGCAATGCTTGTCGAGGTGTGCCGTGAAAGCTGTGCCTACATCGGCTCGCCAGTGAGTGCTCTGACACCTGCGATCAGCTGGATTCGAGGAGAGTGTGACGGCGGTGGTTGCTTCGACGTTCCTGCCGCCGCGGCGGCTCGTCTGGGAATTTCCTGAAAGGTGGTTATGTGGATCTGAAACTGCTGAGTCAGTATTTGCACATCCGCGACGCTTCGCTGCGACGTGCGCGTGCGTTGATCTCACTCAAACCGGCCGACGTTGTCGAAGAGACGAGCACGGCGATCACGCTGGCTGCTGTCCTGTTTGAGCACGGTTTCGAGGGTGACGCCGTCCGTGAATTCCTCAACCGTTCGCGAGTGCAGTTGGAGCAGGGCAAGACACAGCTCCAGGTGGACTACCGCGGCGACTTCCCTGTCACGGTGCGGCTGGACGCGAGCAACCTCGTGCGTCGGCTGGCCGCTTTCCGGGCAAAGCAGGAGAAGTGACTGTGCGGTTCAACCTGCTCTACCATATCTACCCACGGCCTTCAGCCATCCTGTTGTTCAATTTGCAAAGGCTGCTGGCCAAGCGAGAGCTGTTCGACGGGAAAGTGCGGATCACGGTCACCAGAAACGAACCGAAAGCCAGTCAGGGCCCAGAGCTGCTGCCGTTTGACCGGGTCGCCCACTACCTTGCAAGACACTGGCCGGAAGCGGCGGGCCGGATGGAGATCTACCCGGTCCCCAACGCCGAAAGTGAAGCGACACCATTCTTTGACCGCCTGCTCCCCTCCGTGTGGTCTACAGACCCGGACGAGGCGACGTTCTTCGCCCATGCAAAAGGGACCTCGCCACGACGGGCGAGCAACCGCTTCGTATGGCTCTGGACTTCCTGGCTCTACCAGCACAACCTACGCAGTCGCGCGGAACTGACAGAGACTCTCAAGAACTTCGCCGCTGCCGGATGCTTTCAGTACCGTCGGTCGCCGCCTTGCTCTGCGTGTCCGTGGCATTTCTCAGGGACGTTCTTCTGGTTCAATCATCGCGAAGTGTTTACACGGAACTGGGAGCGGCGACTGGAGACGCGGTACGCTGCAGAAGCTTGGCTAGGAAATCTGCTTCCGCTTGAAGACACGCACTGCTTTTATGGCCGAGACCACGGCGCGTTCTACGACTCGGGCCGCATCATTGCGTGGTTGCTCGATCATCGCGAAGCACAGCGACAACTGGGCGAAGTGGCAGCAGAGATGGCAGAGTGCCAGCGGATGCGACGGCAGTTGATGGATTAACTCCTTCGAGTGAGCGACTTGCTCCGGGGTGGTAATTCTTCGCAATTCGACGTTCTCGTTTGTTGCGAAGACTGGATAAACTATAGGACATACCTGCTCGCTGAAGTTTGTCGAGGGCGACGACAGGTTAGGCGGAGCAATGGACGGGCAGGAGGTCTGTCTGGCGCTCCAGGCAACCGTGCACTGGCAACACCGAGGCACGGGAGGAGGAGTAACGGATGCGCCCATTTGCCGTTACATTTCCGATTGTCTCGCAGCAATCGGACGGGCTCGCACGATAGGGGATGTGCGAGGGCTTCAGATTCGCAGGCGATGAGTGATGGATCACACCATGGGGCAGGGACGCCCTGGGTTTTATTCGCCTTGATTTGCACATGGAGGTGCCCTGATGACGGCCAAGAGACCGCGCACGGAAGCTGACTGCCCCTTTCACGGTCTTGTCACCAATCCACTCGCACCGAGTCGCGAGGAGGAAAAACACATGGAGACCCGTGTCGGTCGCTTGGAAGGTGTGGTTGAAACGCTGACGCAGGACGTACAGGAGGTCGCCCGTAGTGTCGGCACGTTGGGCAAAGAGATCGGCAATCTCCGCGACATCATCAGCGAGAAAATCGACTTGGTAACGGAGCGGATGGGCACCGCAACCAAGACCAACTGGGGCAACGTCGCAGCCTGGGCCGCAGTGATTGTGACCATCGTGGGGCTGGCCGGAACGCTGGTGGCTGTGGGGATCTCCGGGCTGGGTGCCAGTATCGCCGAGGCCAAGGCCAAAGCAGTGTCGCTCGACGAGCGGGCGTACCAGGCTCAGTATGAGAAAGGAAAAAGCGACGCGATCGCTTCCGAGGCCGCTCGTCGCATGACAGACATTGAGATCGGCGCGCAGCGGGAGGTAACGCTAGCGTTGGCTGCTACCGATGCCAAGATCAAGGGGCTCGACGACAAGACACAATCGGAGTTGCAGGCGACTCGGCAGGACTTGGACAGCTACGCCGCGATGCTTACCGAGCAGATCCTGGACTTGCGACGATGGCGATTGGACCATGCGGAGCAGAACGGGGAATTCCAGGGCCGAGTGGCCGCCAAGCAGTTGATAACCGAGGAGTCGCTGAAGAGGCTCGACGACCGGCAGCTCAACTATCGCATGGAGCGGCTGCGGATGCTGGAGCAGGCGGAGGTCGATGACCAGCGAGAACTGGTGAAAGGCAAGCCACGGAAGTAGTTCCATGTCACGTCCGGCCGCATGCTACATCGAACCTACGAACATCTGCAATTTGCACTGCCCCACGTGCGCGAGCCGGGTGGACGGGCGGCCCAAAGGGCACATGGACTGGAACCTGTTCCGCAAGGCCGTCGATCAGCGACCCTGTGCCGCGATCCACATGTACTACGGGGGCGAGCCGTTGTTGCACCCTCGCATCGTGGACATGGTGGAGTACGCGGAGCGACTGGGCGTCTGCCGCGTCTGCACCAATGGCCACTTGCTGACGGAGGCGATGGCCAAGGCGTTCGTGAAGATGGGGCTGTACGAGCTGTCGTTCAGCCTCGACGCTGTGGAGTCCGGGGTCTACCAAGCTGTTCGCGGTGTCGGGCTTTCCCGTGTCATGGAAAACATCCATATGATGCGGCGTGTGCGAGGGTCCGCCACTTTGCCGCGGCTGCTTGCTGAGTTCATTCGCTTCGAGGGTCAGCCTGACCAGATGACAGCCGCCCATGAAGCTTTGGCGGGCCAGGTCGACATCATCCGCGACAAGCGACAGCTGCAGTATCCGCTGTTGACCCCCGACTTCGTCCCTTCCACCCGCCCGTGTTTCCAGATCGACCAGTTTGTTGCGGTCCTGTGGGACGGCCGCGTGACCCCGTGCTGCCTGGACTTGGGAGCCCAGTGTGTTGTCGGGGACCTCAACCGGCAGTCGATGAGTGAAATTCTCGACGGACCCGCGATGCAGTCTGTCTACTCACTGTGCCGTGCAGGGTTGCAAGACCGCTTGGTTCTGTGCGCTCATTGTGTATCTGCCGACGCGCTCAACGATGGTCCCTATTGGGGAGCCCAGGCATCGCCAGGTACAATGGCGTGAGGCCTTTTTCTCAGGAGATTTACTCATGCCGCAACTGCCGCGAATTGTCGCACCGGCCGCGTTGACTGTCCCCGAGATCGTCTACCCCGACCTGTACATCGTCAGCCTCTACAGCGTGGTGGAGGACCGCCTGTCGATGCGGCAGAGTCTGCGACTCACGTTGCAAGCCTACAACCACGACACGCAACAGGTGAGCTGGTCGCCGGAGCATCAGACCAAGGTGGACATTTTGGACGTGTTCACGGAGTCCGCTCGCGTGCCCCGGCTAGGCGCTGTGATGGCTGAGATCAGCGCCACCATCAACCTCTACCTGCAAGAGAAAGCCCTCCGCGCCGCGTACACTACGCTAATAGGCACGGCGGGCTTCGACATGGCCGTAGCGGACGCTCTGCGAGCCGATCTGCACGAGGTGGAGACCGCGCTGGGCATGCCTCTGACCTAGTCTCTTCTCGGCAAGGATGCCCATGAGCCTGCTCCGCCCGGAAATGCAGCTACAGGCCGCACAACAGCTGTACCAGCTCGGCAAAGAGGCGGCCACTACGACGGTGGCCCGCGAGCATGCGCTGTCCGGTCGACTGTACTTGTCGCAGTCTGGCTGGCTGTTGCTGGCCGTGCCCAACGCAATTACGCGAGGGGCTTTTGCCGCCCTGCATGAGCCCGGGACCGAGCTGTCGCCAGGCGCGGGCGACGGGCCCCACAACGCGCACATCTCCGTGATGAACGAAGACGAGGTGATGCGCATTGGCGGCGGTGATGTGATCACGGAGCGTGGCCGTGTGTTCCGTTACAGCCTGGGCCAGGTGAGGATCATCACCAACCCTGCGGGCTGGTCCGAGATGAGCAAGGTCTGGGTGTTGGAAGTGAAGAGCCCGGAACTTCGCGAGCTGCGGCGGAGCTATGGCCTCCCCTCGGAACCCGACGGCAAACCCTTCCACCTTTCGTTTGCCGTTCGACGGCGGAACGTGCTGCAGGAGGGTGAGGTACGCAAGGCAGCCGAGGAGGACCGGCCGATTAAGGTGCCGCTCCCCTTCGTGCGTCAAGGGAAGAACTACACCTGCGGCAACGCATCGCTGGAAGCCGTGAACGCCGGAATGGGGGGTAAGCCCACTTCCGAGCAAGAGCTGGAAGAGGAGATGGGCACCACGTCGGCCGCAGGGACCTCGCCAGAGGCGATTGTAGCCCAGGCCAAGGAACTGGGTCTGGAAGCCCAGCTGCACGAGCGGATGACCCCAGAACAGCTCCAGCGAGCCCTGGACAGCGATAAGGCGGTCATTTGTGACATCCAGGCGTGGGGCGACCCTGCGAACTACCCCAAATTGCTGGAAGGGCACTACGTCGCTGCGGTGGGGTACGACGAGACCAATTACTACTTTATGGATCCGAGCATCGACGATGAGTTCGGGTTCATCCCCAAGGACGAGATGGGTGCCCGGTGGGCCGACCAGGAAGGGCCCGAGCCGGGCAAGGGCAAAACGTACCGTCGCGCGGGGATCGTGATCTGGAAGCCCGGCCGGTCGTTGACGGACGAGCCGGTGGGCAAGGCCGAGAAGATCGCGGACAGCCTGGAAGATCTACCGACCCTGGCTCGCCGCGTGCTTCGCCGAGTGAATCCCAATCGGCCACTCAGCCGCGATCTGCTCCGTTTCGGCGGCGTGATGTACATGCTGGCCTCGTTACGCGGAAGAGAAAAGCGGGGCGAGCTTGAGGACTTGATCGAGTGCAAGCTGGCCGAGCTTCCCTATCGCGACCGTGTGGAGGCTTTCGGCCTGAACCCGGCAGGCAAGGTGCTGGGCGGCTACTATGAAGACGACAAGACCCATGGCGTGTTTGGTGGTGGCGTAGACGAGGGCGAGACACCAGAACAGGCAGCGGCTCGCGAGTTCCGGGAAGAGGCGGGCTACAACCTGTTGAACCCGCGACTGCTCCCCGTGGAGCCGATGACGTTCGACTGGAAGCCGCCCTACGACACACCACAACAAGCCGAGCGTGCCAAACAGTTCAAAGGTAGTCGCACTTTCTTCGCAGCCGGTCGTGTGGGTCAACAGTTGCCCGAGGGAGCTGTCGAGCCGTCGTGGCTCAATGCGATCCGTTTTCGCGAGATGGCCACGGCGCTGCGACGGACCCGACCCGAACAGGCCCAGTACCCCGAGTTGGCGATCCGGCGGCGGCAGGCCCTCATGCACTTGTTGAAGGAACGACGCGATGCCGCACGGACTGCGACCCCTCAACCACGCTGATCCGGGCGACCTCGCCAAGCTCCAGGCCGGGCAGCTGCTGGATTTCATCGTCCAGGAACACAACGCCCAGCGAGCCGGAAAGCACTACGACGTGCGGTTCGGCAATCCTGAGATGGGCCTTTACAGCTGGGCGACGCGCAAGGGGCTTCCCGAGCCCGGCAAGAGCCACGCGTTGTTCCAACAGCCCGTCCACGACCACTCCTACGGCGACTTCCAGGGCACGCTTCGCGGCTATGGGGCGGGCGAGGTCCGTCAGCATTTGAAGGGACAGATCCGCCTGGAGAAGGCATCCCCCACCAAGATCGTGTTCACGCTGGGTGACGGCGAGCAGGCGAAACGCTATGCTTTGGTCAAGCCACAGCTTTTCGGGGCGAAGCAGTGGTTACTCGTCAACACGGCCAAAAGGGAGTCCAATGAGCAACCCACAGATCGACGCGGGGCTGCAACTGCTACTGGACAGCCAGGGGATTCCACGGGAACTACAGCAACCGATCTCCCTGTGCGAACAACGCTGCGCGACGGCGGCGGATCTACTGGCCTGGCACGAGGCCCAGCGGGACCGGTTAGCAGTCACGGCGGCGATGACCTCGCGATGACAGAGGAAGGTCATGGACAACAACTTCTGCAGGCGGCTGTGCCGGATCTGTCGCAAGGTGGAGGAGACGTGCCCGCGAAACCTGCGAATTCGGCAGGTGATGCAGGCATGCCAGGAGGCGAAGCAAGCGGGCAACCTTCGCCAGTTCTTCGCGACCTCCCCGACCCCTCCCTTAAAGACCCTTTAACGGAGGACGAACCGTTAAAGAAAACGCCCGAAAATTTTAAGACCGCGGGCGACCCTTTCTACCTGCGTGCCCTCCGCGCCCAGCTCTGGCAGCCACGGTGGGATGCGAACCAGGGCGTGTTTCGCAACGTCCTCTCCAACATCGGCGATACGTTTCGCCGCGGCCAGGAGTTCGTTGACCAAGCGCACGCGGTGCAGGACCTGCAGACGCACACGTCGGCGGATCGCACGCGACGTGTGCTACAATCGCTCCACGGAATTGATACAGCAGTGCCGGACCCGGTGGACCAGACGCTGTTCAACCGACGGCCCTGGTGGGTGTGATTCTCCGCACGTGCGTAATTTTGGGAGGGACTCATGGCCAAGGAATGTCCGCGATGGATGCGAAGACTTATCCACTCGCTCGCTCGCGAGGTGGATGCGGAGTACCCAGACGTTTCGCTTGGGTGGTGCTACCGCTACCGACCGAAGGCAAAGTGCCCCTGGCGTCTCGCCGTCTTCCCCACGCGGCTGGAGGTGCGAGAGGCCGGGCCGGACGATGGCCGCACCTTCCGCACCGGCTTTGGCTTGTGCATCACGGCGTTGTCCGAGCTGTTCGACGATGCACCCCACATCGACTGGGTGGCTCCAGCACGCTATCATGGAGAGTTGGACGGGCCGCACATGATTTTCCGTGGAATGTACCGGGGCCATCGCCTCACGCTGCAGGTCTTTGACCGCGCGCCCCGGTCCTATCCCACGGTCACCATCTTCGACACCGCCACGGGAACCTGCAAGCCACATGTACAGGACCAGACCGATGGGTAAGATTGACTGGGGTGCCGCTGCGGTTCTCGTGCCGACTCTGCTGGCCCTGCTGGGCTGGGGCATCTCCATCGAGGTTCGACTGTCGCGGCAGAGCGAGGCGAAAGAGCTGTCGACGCGGATACAGAACCTGGAAACTCTGATGCTGCCCCTGCTCGTCGACTGGAAAGTGGAGCAGGAGCTGAAGAAGCACGCTGCGGAGCCGCCAGCACCAGCTCCCGTGCTTCCACGAATCTCGCCGCCAAAGGAAGAGCGGTTGAGGGTCGACGCCAAAAAGTGGGCGGAGGGTGCGGTACAACAGCGCGCCCCGGAGAAGTAACCAGGGAGGCACGGATGCCTGTCGCGCTTGCAGGGCTGTTCGACGTCGCTCACCAACTTGCTTGGCGGGATGTCCCTGCGCAAGGCATGGCCTTGGCCCAGCGCTGTGAGAAGGTCGCCAAGGCCGTGCAGCAGGTGATGTTCGGCCAGCCCGGCTGGATCGCCGTCGAGTACATGCCCAATGACTACTCCGCCGCCAGCGAGAACCTGACGCTGAACGTGCTTAAATCGGCCAACGGACCGCAGCTTCGCGAACAGCTCTTCGAGAAGACAGGTCGGTCTGTGATTGTTCGCACGTGGGACGATGTGTCGAATTATTGTCCTTCGGAGTGGAGCGAGCGGAACATCAAGGTGGCGATGGCCCCGCTGTCTGTGCTCGCGGCAAGAGAGAAGCGGGCCTACTCCAAGAACCTTCGAGGACTGATGTCGGTCCTCGGCTGGAATCCGGACACGATGCGGTTCCCTGGATGGCCCAGCCCCGCCGCCGCCATGCTGGCCACGGGCGCCCTCGGGGCCGGTGCGGGGTACGGTGTCGGCATGCTGGGCGAGCACTTGCTCCCTTCGACATGGCAACGCAACAAGCTGCGAAAGACGATGGCCATTATCGGCGGGCTGGGCGGGGCTGCCACTGCTGTGCCGTGGATGGCGGCCAATGTGGGCAGCGGTAAGGAGATCACCGACGGCTGGCCGTTGGACACCCCGCCGATCCTGAACTACGACGAGATGGGGAAACAGTCGGAGGAGTACGACATCTTCCGCGACGACGCACGACATACGGACATCCACGGAGACTTGAACGTCTACGGCCGGATCAACTCGATGCCCGACATCGACGTGCCCCGGTTCACGAACACAGTGTGGAATGATCCCTATGTCGCATCCCGACTTACACCGCACGAGCAAGCCGCGGCTGCCGGTTTGATGCTCGGCGCGTCGCACTTGGCCGGGGGAGGCCAACCCGCTAGACTGATCACACCGTGGGACGTCGGAAAGATGACGGCCGGAATGGGCACCGGATACCTTGCTGGAGCCTTGATCGGAAAGACCCTCGGAGTGCTGGCGGGAATGCCGGACGAGACCCAGAACACTCTCAAACGTACAGGGATGTGGGCCGGGGCGGTTTCCACACTGCTGCCGCTGGCTTTTGGAGCATAACACATCAAGGACGAAAGGAGACCCAGGGATGGGTCAGCTCATTCTCAAGGCCCCCAAGCGCGCTTCCGTTTACTTTGGCGGGAACGCCAACGTCGCCCAGCAGTTCCCTCTGTGGGGCAAAGGCAACGTGGTCCGCTACTGGGCCGAGCGTGGCCTGGTGCACTGGGAAGACAGTAAGGATGGTGCCTACGGGAGCATGTTCTGGCAAGAGGCCTCGCTGCGAGTGATCGGCCTCAGCGACATGGTCAACAACTCCCGCGATGAGGGGTTGTATTCCGACGAGATCTACAAGACCCAGAAGTTCATTTGCGAGATGGAGAAGGTGATCCGCCAGGCCAAAGAGCAGGGTGGACCCTTGGACGGCCAGTCCACGATCAACGACGTCAATCGCCGCCGTCGCACCATCCACTTAATGAAGCAGCCGCCGCGGGCCACGGTGGCCCACGACTCACTGGAGTTCAAACCTGCCCGGCCTGCCCGACGTGATCCGCACGCGAAGAAGTCCAAAGCGTCCTGACGCCAAGGAGGGTGTCCTATGCCGCTTACCGCTCGCCAAGCCTTCAAAGTCGCCTTCCTTCAGCGATGCGCCGAACGTGGGCTGTCGATGGAGGAAACACACCAGCTGGTGAAAACCGCCATCGTGTCGCTGGAAAAGCAATCATTCGATCCGCTGGACTTCGCCATCAACACCGGCAAGTCCATCGCGGGGATGGGCGTCGACACGGTCGGTGCGTTGGGTAGCGCTGCTGTGCCCTTGGCCTTGCTGGGCCCGCCTGCGGTGGGTGGCCTGGCCGCCTACACAGCCGCCCAGCTGTCCGACGTGGACGATGACGACATCACCGACATCAAGCTGCGGGAGAAGGTGGATGCCTATCGCCGGGCAGCCGAGACGGCAAGGGCACGCACGGCACAGACCCGGCAACAGTCGCAGCGGTCGTCCCGGAGGTTTCGCTCCCCGCTATGAGCTTCTTGAAGTACGCGCAAGATCCTGATGTGCTCAAAGGCAACGGCCGGGGTCCGGTTTCGTTTACGCGGGCCCGGATCGACGGCATGCCGTTCCGTGGAAAGACACCGCTGCTGAAGGAAGAGGAGTTTGAGTCGCAGACCACGGTCAATGGAGAGACGTACGTCAAGACGTTCGACACCAGCGACCCAGAGCAGCTCAAGGAATATACCCGGATCGTCGACGGTGTCGTGAATCACTTGTACCGCATGGTTTATCGTAATCACCGCTGGGTGGAAAAACCGGACGGCCCCGCCATGTTCGTCTACATCGAGTGGACGTACCCGGCACTGGAGTTCACCGGCGTTGCCCCGTGACATGGAGGTCACTATGCCCTCGCTTTCTCTCCCGGACACGGCCGAGACTATTCGGCAGGCACGATCGTCTTTGCTGCGGCAGCAGCTGATGCAAACCCTGGGTAAGGTCACCCTCACAGCCGGAGCTGCCGGGCTTGCCGGACGCGGGCTGCTGGGACTCTACAATCTGGGGCGGCGTAATCTCACCGCCAAGCCGCGGTCGGCCTACTCGCCGATGCTGATGGATGTTCCGTACCCAGCCGAGGAAGAGGAACAGCGAAGCAAGTCGGCCGAGATGCCCACCGGCTGGATGTCCGACATTGGCCGGATCTTCAAGGGCGACTACGCGAAGGACGTGTCCGGCATTCCCTGGGCCTGGCCCGCAACCATCGGTGCAGGTGCCGTCGGGCTGGGCGGCGGTTGGAAGCTGATGGACTACGTGCTCAACAACCAGCGGAGCCAGGAACGCAAGACAGACCTGATGCGGGCCAAGAAGGACTACGAGCAAGCGTTGCTGGAACAGCAGGTGGAGAAGCGGTCAGAGCTGGGTGCCGACCTGGACCGGCTGTTCGACCTGTCGCAGGAGAAAGGGGCCAGCCTTCCGCTGGTTCCTGACAAGGACCAGATGGGCAAGATCCTCGGTGCGTACTTGATGACGTCGGGAGCCCTCACGGCCCTCACCGCCCCAGCCATCTACCAGTACTTCAAGAAGCGCCAGCCGGGTGCAATCCTGCGGAAGGCGCAGGAAAAGCATCGGCAGTCCGTGGCCGCCATGCGGCCCAGTCCCATCTATGCCCGCCCGGTCCCGTTGCTATCGCGGAGCCCGGTGCAGGCTGCTCCCAATGAGGACGATCTCTCGGGCTCGCCCCTGGACGATGAAACGGAGGGCTAAGCGTGAGCCGTTTGCTGGTTTCTCCGTCGGATCCTCTGGCTGCCTATCAGCCGCCCGAGAAAAAGGTGCGGATGCGTGGCCTGGGCGACTCCGTGGCCATGCGGCAGACGCTCTACGACAACGTGCTGGAGGCAGCCAACAACATGTCGCCCATCGCCAACGCGCGGCACACGTTGTCTTTGGCAGACGTGCACTTCGACGGCCCCGAAGACTTTTCCAAAGCGGATCAGAAGCAGGCTCTGCTTTCCGGCGAGACGTTGAGTCGGCGGTTGCGCGGGACGTGGCAACTCACGGACAATGCCACGGGGCAGACACTCGACCAGCAGAAGATGACCATCGCGCGGATTCCGTTCTTTACGGAGCGGGGCACAACCATCAGCCGAGGTAATGAGCTAGTCCTGCGACATCAGCAGCGACTGCGACCGGCGGTCTATACACGCGTCAAGGACAACGGCGAGATCGAAGCCCATGCCAACATCTTGCCGGGCAAGGGCATGTCCCACCGCTATCACCTTGATCCCAAGAGCGGTGTGTTCTACCTCAACGCAGAGCAGGCCAAAATCCCGTTGCTGCCACTGATGAAGACGCTGGGAGCCACGGACCGGCAGCTCCAAGAGGCTTGGGGTCCGAAGCTGGTGGCAGCCAACTACGAGCACGATAATCCGGCCGCGTTCAACAAGCTTTTCACCAAGCTGGTTCGTCGCGGAGACCCCGCTGCTGACCCACAGACAAAGCAGGAGCTACTGCGGTCCGTGTTCGAGAACATGGAGGTCGATCCCTCCGTAATGAATCGCACGCTGGGCAAGCCCTATGACCGGTTGAACCTGGACGCAGTTCTAGACGCCACTAAGAAGCTGCTGGCCGTGTCTCGGGGAGAGGCCGAGGTGGATGATCGCGACCACCTGGCCAACCAGACCATTCACGGTCCCGAGGACCTGATTGCGGAACGTCTGCGGCGGGACTACGGCGGACTGCGACGGAAGCTGCTGTTGCGAGCCAGTTTCCAAGGCAGCTTGAAGAACATGCCGGTCAACGCCCTGGACAAGCAGGTACAGGCAGCCCTGTTGCACTCCGGGCTGGGCCAGGCTTTGGAGGAGATCAACCCGGCCGACGTCTTCGACCAGCAGAGCCGAATCACGCGAATGGGCGAGGGCGGCATCCCGTCCATGGACGCCGTGCCCGACGAGGCCCGTTCCGTGCAGCCCAGTCACTTCGGCTTCATGGACCCCATCCGCACCCCCGAGAGCTTCAAGGTGGGCGTGGACGTGTCCATGGCCCGCGGGGTGATGAAAGGCTCCGATGGCAAGATCTACGCTGCGTTCCTGGATCCGAAGACAGGCAAGACCGTCAATCGCACGCCGGAAGATGTGGCGGATCTGGCGATTGCTTTCTCCGGGGAGATGGCTCGACCAGGCAAGCGCGCAGTGGCAATCCAGAAGGGAAAGATGCGGTTCGTGAAGAAGCAGGACATCGATCTGGTCCTGCCGCACTTCGAGGATGCCATGTCACCGCTGGCGAACATGGTCCCGTTGAAGAGCATGGTCAAAGGCCAGCGCGTGGCGATGGGCTCTCGCTACATCTCCCAGGCCGTGCCGGTGACCGATCCCGAAGCTCCTCTTGTGCAGTCGGGCAAGCCCGACGGGCAAGGCAGCTACGAAGAAGAGTATGCCTCCCACATGGGTGCTCTGCGTGCTGATGCACCTGGCACCGTTCTGGCTGTGGAACCTGGCCAGATTGTGGTGCGAAATCCGGACGGCTCGCGACGGGCCCACGAGCTGTACAACAACTTCCCCTACAACCGCAAAACCTTCCTCCACCAGACTCCCGTCGTCAAGCCCGGCGACACCGTCCAGCCCGGCCAGTTGCTCGCGAGATCCAACTACACGGACCAGAACGGAGTGACGGCACTGGGAAAGAATGCACGGGTGGCCTACATCCCGTTCCGCGGGCTCAACACGCTGGATGCCGTCGTGGTCTCGGAAGCCTTCGCCAAGCGAATGAGTTCCGAGCACATGTACCAGCACAACATCGACTGGGATGACGAGCACAAGCGGGGACGGGGTGCCTACGTGTCGCTGTTCCCGGGCAAGCTCACGCGGACGCAGCTGGAGACACTGGACGACGACGGTGTGGTGCAGCCCGGCACGCAGGTCAACTACCACGATCCGTTGATCGTGGCGGCCCACCAGCGCGAGGGTGGCTACAACCGCGTGCACAAGAAAGGCGCATCATCGTTCTCGGATGCCTCATTGTTGTGGAAGCACGAGAGCCCCGGAGTGGTCACCGACGTAGTGAAGGGCAAGAAGGGGACCACGGTCGTGGTGAAGGCGATCTTCCCCACGCAGGTTGGCGACAAGCTATCCGGTCGCTACGGCGACAAGGGCGTCATCGCCGATGTGATCCCTGATGACCAGATGCCTCACGACCAACAGGGGCGACCATTCGAGGTGCTGATGAACCCGGTGGGCATCATCAGCCGCACCAACCCGGCCCAGGTCGTGGAGGCCGTGTTGGGAAAGATCGCTGCCCAGCGTGGCACACCCTACAAGGTTCCCGATTTTGAGGACCTGGGCGACCTGGCCGAGTATGCGATCAAGGAACTCACACAGCACGGGATGACTGCCCGCGAGCCCGTCGTGGATCCGACCACCGGCCGCAAGATCACAGGCGAGGACGGACAGGGCGTGCTCACCGGCAACCGCTTCGTGATGAAGCTTCATCACATGGCGGAGAGCAAGGGACAGAGCCGCGGAATGGGCAGCTACACCCAGAGCGGTGAACCAGCCAAGGGTGGCGAGTCGGGAGCCAAGCGACTGGCGTTGATGGACACCAATGCCTTGCTCTCTCATGGCGCTACCCAGGTGCTGCGGGACTCCTCGCTGGTCCGCGGACAGCGCAACGAGGACTACTGGCTGCAATTCATGCGAGGCCACACGCCTGCCGATCCGCAAGTGCCGATGGTCTACCAGAAGTTTGTCAACGAGCTGAAGGCTTCGGGAATCAACGTCGTGCCTGAAGGCCACAAGCTCAACATCATGGCACTCACTGACAAGGACGTGAGCGAGTTGTCAGGCAATCGTGAGATCACCAGCAGCCAGACGGTGCGTTTTGACCGCGGGCTGCAGCCGATCCCCGGCGGCCTGTTTGATCCGACGCTCACCGGAGGCCACCACGGCACACGCTGGTCGCACATCAAGCTGCCCGAGCCCATGCCGAACCCGGTGATGGAAGAGCCCATCCGCCGGATGCTGGACCTCACCGGCAAGCAGTTCGAGTCGGTCTTGGCGGGACGGACGAACTTGGGTGACCACGGCACCGGGCCCCAGGCGATCCAGCGAGCCCTGGCTGCCATCCACATCCCGCGAGCGATGGCCATCGCCCGGGCCCAGATCAAAGGCGGCCGTGCCTCCGTCCGGGACCAGGCCGTGAAGAAGCTGGGATACCTCAAGTCGGCCCAGCAAATGGGGCTGGAGCCCCGGGACTGGCTGCTCACGCGGGTCCCTGTTCTGCCGCCGATGTTCCGGCCGATCTCGGTGATGGCCGAGAGCAAGTTGCCGCTGGTCACCGACGCCAACTACCTGTACAAAGAGCTGCTCGAAGCCAAGGACAACTACAACGGGATGAAGGGCCAAGCGGGCGACCTGGGCGACGAACGGCTGGCCATCTACCACTCGTTCAAAGCGATCACCGGGCTGGGTGACCCGTTGCAGCCCAAGCTGCAGGAGAAGAAGGTCCAGGGCCTGCTCAAGCACATTTTCGGATCAAGCCCCAAATTTGGAACCGTTCAGCGCCGCCTCATTTCCAGCAACGTCGATCTCGTGGGCCGGGCCTCCATTACCCCCAACCCCGACCTCGACATGGACCACGTCGGACTTCCCGAGTCTCGTGCATGGGACCTCTACAAGGTGTTCGTCGCTCGACGGTTGCAGCGTCGTGGATTGCCCCTTGTGGAGGCTATTCGCCACGTCCGAGATCGGTCCCCTTTGGCACGTGACACGATGCTCAAGGAAATGGAGGAACGGCCGGTGTACATTCACCGGGCGCCAGTGCTGCACCGATTTGGGATAATGGCGTTCTGGCCGAAGCTGACGAAATCCCATACACTCCAGGTTAGCCCACTGATCTGCAAGGGGTTCAACGCCGACTTCGACGGCGACGCGATGAACTACCATCTGCCGGTCGGCAAGGAGGCCGTAGACGAAGCGATCGACCGGATGATGCCCAGCCGCAACTTGCTCAGCCCGGCCGACTTCAAGACGCCTGTGCACAAGCCCGAGGAGGACTACGTTGGCGGTCTGTACTCCGCCACGAAAGATCCGCCTGCCAATCGTCGCCCCTCTTACTTTCGCTCCAAAAAGGACGCCATCGCGGCCTATCTCCACGGCAACTTACCCATCGACACTCCGGTGGTGATCCAGTCATGAAGAAACTCGCTGAGAACGAAGGTGAACTTGTCGGGGCCGGGGCCCTCGGCGCGGGGTCGCTTGGGATGGCACAACTGGCCGCCAAGAACGTCCCCTACCAGACGCCCAGCTTTCTCGACCTGGGCCGCCAGATGTGGCGAGGGCCGGAGCAGCAGCACATTACGCAGCGGTTGCGGACCACGCAAGCGATCAAGCAGCGGTTGGCGGAGCTGGCGGAGACCAGCCCGATGCGTTTTCGACTGGCCCTGGCAGGCATGGCCGATCTGCCCGGCATCGACCCCAAGGTCCTGGCCCGCGTACGCAAGCTGACGTTCAACAGCCCCGTCAGCAGTGAGCTGGGTGACATCGTCATGCGAGGCCATACCAAAGACATGCGGGGACCGATGGGCGCGGCGACGCGGCTGCTCGGCGGTGGGGAGATGCAGTCGGCCAACTTCGACACGGGCGGAAAGCTTCCCCAGTTCAAGCGACGCGTGGGCTCAGTCATAGGGATCTTGCCTGCGGACAACCGGGCACGCCGTGCCGAGGTGTTCAGCTACCGACCGGAAGAGGCGGCCGGGTGGACGGACGACATCAGTTCCGTACGCTTGCGGCCGGACATCTCGCCCACTCCCGCAGATATTCAACGGGCCGGGCCGGAGATCAAGTCGATGCTCGGCCGCGAGGAGGCCGCCTACAACGCTCCGCTGCGACGGAAGGTCATCGGCAAGGAGATGGGGCAGGAACTGTACGCACCCTACGACAAGGCCATGACCGGACTCGTGGAATCAGGAAACCACCTGAAATTCATGGGGGTCATGCGCAAACTGGGTCTGGGGCAGCTGGGCCTGAAGATGCTGCAGCCCTACAAAATGCGACAGGGCGGGGAGATCTGCACCACTTCGGCGGCCAAGTCTCTCCAGGCCGTCGCCCCGCAGTTCGCCTCCGCTGCCGAGACCGCGGCGATCACGCCCAACGAGATCACACGGATGGCCGGTGGTGCCGCACCACGACTGCGTGTGGCAGGCATGCACTTGGGCAAGTCGCTACAAACCCCGTTCTCGTTGGCGAGCAATCACTTGCTCAAGTACGCTCCAACGGCTGCGAGGGCCGGAGCTGCCGGATTGCTCGGGATGCCCGCAGCGATGCTGACTGCTCGTTACGTTTCACAAAACGCTCCATCGTTGCCTGCTGCAAGTGCGTTGGCTCGGTCACCGATGCAGGCCGCAGTGAGCCGGTTCATGCCGTCAGTAGGATGAGATTATGCTGGTGAAAGAAGCGAGACCGACGATGCGTGCGCTGATTAAAGCAGCGCAGGCCGAACGTCTGGAGAACATTAAGACGGCCTTCGCGAACGGTCGGACTGCGGACCTTGCACAGCTGAAGCCGTATCGGAACGACGCCTTTCTCGCGCTCATTCGCGGGACCGGAGACCTGGTTGCCCTGGTCAGTGATCAACCGGAGTAGGTAGACTATAGGAAACCCTTGCCAAGGACGGTGAGATGAATAGCATTTTCGACAATCAGCTGATCCACATCGCGGCGAACCAGGTGGCCAGTGCGGAGAAGGCCGCCGCAGACGCCGAGAAGCGTGCGTTTACCGACGCCGGAACTGCCAAAGCCGGTGGCGATCCCGCTGCCGCAGGCGGCGACCCGTCGATGGGTGGTGGCGGCGGTGCCCCTCCGGGCGTCGATCCCATGGCTGCCGCAGCCGCAATGGGCGGCGGCGGTGGTGCTCCGCCGTCCGACCCCATGGCAGGAGGCGGTGGCGGGGCGTTGACGGAAGACCGAGTGCTCCAGCTGATCCAGCAGTCCCAGGCCGCCGGTACCGGTGGGATGGGCGGAGGGATGGGCGGAGGGATGGCCGGGGGCGGCGAGATGGGGCCGGGCGGCAAGCCGAAGATGAAGATCGACGTGAACACGGAGATCTACCACGTCAAGCGGCTGCTCGTTGGGCTCTACGCAGCTCTCGGTCTCTCGGTTCCCGCCGACACGTTGCTGGGCGATCCCGCCGAGGACCCCTACGCCACGCAGCAAGAAGCCCAGCAAGATCCGGCGTCCGCAGCCGCGGCCCCCGGAGCGCTGGAATCCTCCATCAAGCCGATTGCTCCGATTCGCGGGGCAGCCCCCGGGGCTCAGGGTGCCCAAGGAGGGGCAGGCGGTGCTCCGGCACCGGCGGCAGGAGGAGAGAAGATGTCGTCACTGCTCCGCGAGCAGGGACGGGCGGTGCCCAGTAGCGAAGTGCCCTCGCCGTTGACCGGCCGGGCCCATGCACTGGCCGAGCTTCTGCAGCAATCCGCGACATAGGACGACGCATGCGACTGCGGGCCTTGCGACATATCGGTGATCCCCATCCCATCATCGCGGACGACATCTCCGTGATCCTGGCCGAAGGGGACAACGGGACGGCGCTGGCCGTTGTCGTACAGTACGAACCGAAGGGCGGGCTGGACGGAGTTGTCTTTGCCCACGCCGGGGAGGATGACTTCAACACAGTCCTCCGCAATCTGGGGTTCAACAAGTTCACCATCTGCGAAAACCTCGGTGACCTGTCGATGACACGGGAACAGGCCGAGGCCATGCCGAAGCTGGCTTAGGAGGCAACATGACCCAAGTATTCGGGCAGCACATCAATCGCGCCGAACGCGTGGAGCAGTACGCGAGATGGGCAGGCGCTCAACCGGTCGTCAACGGCGTTGCCGTGAAGACGGCGGAGCAGGCAGCGGAGGAGCCCAACGAGGCCCTGGCCACGCAGGAGGTGACCACCATTCGTCACGCGTTGCAGAACGGCGTGGCTCGCGTGGTTTGCGATCTGCAGCACGCGCCCACAGTGCAGCGGATGCGTGATCTGCTCACTGCGGATGAGCTGGCCCGCGTCAGCTTTGCAGTCGAAGGAGCGCCCGTCGTCTAGCCATGTCGGCCGGAACACCATGCCCACTGAGCAGACCACCATCGGACGCCTGTTGGTCAACTCCGTGCTTCCACGGGGTCTGCGAAGCGAACGCGCGTGGGACAAGAAGACACTGACGGCCGTGCTGAACCGGCTGGCTACCGAGCACCCCGAACAGTACCGCGACGTTACCTTCAAACTGATGCAAGTGGCGCACCACTCCGCCTATACCACGGGCGGCAACAGCTTCGGGCCGGAGCATCTGCGCAAGTCGCCCGCCGTGCTCAAGTCGCGAGCGTTGCTTGACCAGCAGCTGCAAGGGATTCTCGACGACGATTCACTGGACGACGCTGCACGGGAGCAGAAGATCACGCAGCTGATGGGCCGCTTCTCTGCGCAGCAGGAGCAGACTATCTACGACGAGGGCGTGGTCGAGAAGAGCCCCCTGGCTATGCAGGTGGCGTCCGGGGCTCGCGGCAGCAAGATGAACTTGGCCAGCCTCCGGGGTAGCGACAACCTCTACGTCGACCATCGCGGCCGGGTGATCCCGATTCCCATCCTGCACAGCTTCTCCGAGGGCCTCTCGCCCGCCGAATATTGGGCCGGGTCCTATGGTGCTCGCAAGGGCACGATGGACACCAAGTTTGCAACCCAGGACGCGGGCTTCCTCTCCAAGCAGCTCAACCAGATCGTGCACCGGTCCCTTGTCACCTCGGTGGACCGAGAGACACCAGACGATGTGCTTCGCGGTCTGCCTGTGGACACCGACGATGATGACAGCGAAGGGTCGCTACTGGCGCAAGGTGCAGCGGGGTATCGGCGCAACACGATTCTCTCGCCGCGTGTGCTGGCTGACATTCGTCGGAAGGGTGTCAAACGGATCCTTGTTCGCAGTCCGGCTGTCAGCGGGGCAGCCGACGGCGGTGTGTATGCAAGGGACGCAGGCGTGCGAGAGTTCGGTCGGCTGCCCGCTGTGGGCGAGAACGTGGCCCTCACCGCGGCCCAGGCCCTCTCCGAACCGTTGTCCCAGGCCCAGCTTTCCTCCAAGCACTCCGGCGGCGTGGCCACCGCAGCGTCGGGCAAGGCGGTCTCGGGATTCGACCGGATCAACCAACTGATCCAGACTCCCAAGACGTTCAAGGGTGGCGCGGCTCACTCCACGATTGACGGCACGGTGCAGCGGATTGACGAGGCGCCCGCAGGCGGGCTCAACATCACCATCGACAACCAGCAACACTACGTGGGAACCGGCTTCAAGCCACTGGTCAAACGAGGTGACAAGGTCGAGGCCGGGGACGTGATCTCCGAGGGTCTGCCCGACCCGTCGGTGATTGTGCAGCACAAGGGCATCGGGGAAGGACGCCGCTACTTCATTCAGACATTTCGCCAGGCGTTCCGCGATGCGGGAATCAAGGGGCACCGTCGCAACATCGAACTACTGGCCCGGGGGTTGATCAATCATGTGCGCCTTACCGACGAGTATGGCGAGTTTGCGCCAGACGACGTCGTGCCCTATTCTTCCCTTGAACACAGCTGGGTACCCCGCCCCGGTCACCAGGTTGTACAACCTCGATCCGCCGTCGGGCAGTACCTCGAAGCTCCGACACTGCACTACTCTATCGGAACTAAAGTTCGCCCTTCAATGCTCAAGGATTTCGACGACTTCGGCGTCAACAAGCTGGCGGTTCATCCAGAGCCGCCGCCGTTTCAGCCGGAGATGATCCGCGGGATGGCCAATCTTCAGCACGACCCGGACTGGGTTACGCGGATGTTCGGCTCGGGACTGAAGGGCAGTTTGCTGGAAGGTGCGCAGCGTGGAGCGACGAGCGATCCCCATGGAACCAGTTTCGTGCCCGGACTGGCCCGGGCCGTGGATTTCGGTCGCAAGGGGAAGGTGATCACCCCCGCGTCCGACAACCGACAACCCCCACAAGCCTCCGTCCAGCTGTCACCATTTCTGGGTTAGACTGGCTAGGTGGGACGAAAGCGACTAAAATCCGGCAAGGAGGGTCAAGGATGACTACGCTGCCGCAATGGCTCGGTACCGCTGCCGCCAGGGGCTTGGAAAAGCAAGCGCTGCCGCGGTCTGTCATCTTTTGGTTGGGCCGTCAGCTGAAGAATCTGGGCATTGGCGGCGGCGGTCTCGCACGCAAGACCGTGCAGACGGTAGGCCCGCACGTTGCACAGATGCCGGGCGAGGCCGCGTCGGCGATGGGAGGCATCGGTCGCGGGCTGGGCTGGCTGGCCGCCAAGCCGAGTCGGGCTGCTCTCGTTCCAGCCGCCTACTACGGTGGCGAGGCTGCCACGGCCCCCTTCGCTGATCCCGAAAATCTCAAGGGCATGCGTGAGAATTACTGGGGTTCGGTGGCGTCGAACGCAGGCGACACGACCGCCAACGGCATGGACCGACTCAAGGACTGGATTCGCTTGCCTGCCCGGGCCTACTTGTCCGGCGGAGCGCAGAACGGCGACGTGGCGAACACGATTGGCGGCAGGGGAGTATTCACGCCGGGCAGCTCCCAGGCCAAGAACACGTTCAACGCAGGCACCGGCGCGGGCAACGCCGTACAGCAGGGTACGATGACACGCGAACTGTCCCAGTACCAGCGAGCGCAGCAGGCGTTGATGCAACAAGCCGAGAAGCGGCGAATGTCACAGTTCCAGGCGCTGCAGCAAAAGGATCAAGCACCCGGATGGTTCGGTGGCCCGAGTCCTCACGCGGCAGCCAGCACAGCACTCGAAGGGTACCGCAAGGCGTTCCCCGGCGCTCCCATTCCGGGGATTCACGAATTCACCCCACCGAAGTCTCCGTTGTTGGAGGGAGGCGCAGCCCCCGCTAAGCCTGATGCTTCCGGCTATGCACCAGAGGCCCTGCGGCGTATTTAGGTGAGGTCAACGGCAAGAACGAGTCTTGCTTTACTCGCGACATGGATGGTCCAGATGAGTGGAATCAATCTCTCGGCCCTGCCCAACTACAAGTTTCGCCGCACCAAGCTGGCCGCCCAGGCGCGGGTCTTGAGCACCCAGCTTCTGTCGATCGTGCAAGGCCTTCGTGTCAAAGCGGGGACCATCGGCGGCGAGCAAGAAGCCTCGTTCGAGCAGTCGTTTGCGTCGCTGGCCTATGTCTACCTGAAAGACAAGGCCCCGCGGTTGCTGGACTTCATGTTGGGGTTCCAGCTGGTGGATCGCGACGACGACAAGACGAAGGCTGTGGGAATCTTCGGCTTCAAGGTCGGTAGCCAATGGCTCTACTCGCCCGTGTTCTTCTTGAACGGGCAGCTCAAGGGTCACGAGCTGTTGTACCTCAAAGGCCAGGACCAGTTCGTGCCGCTCAAGGAGAACTGGGTCAACTTCGTGCTCAGCCAGCGGCCGCACATTTTGGGAGAGCCCGAGCAGCGGAACCTCTCGCAGCTGGGTGTCCTCCAGCCCAACCTTTATCGGCTCTCCAGCCCGCCCTACTCGACGAAGTTCGGCTCAGTCCAGGTGGACTTGCCCAAGGACTGGCCGTCGTGGATGGTCGAAGTCGCACCGTGCCTGGGGAGCTGGGCCACGGACAACCCGATCCGCATGGAGAAGTACGCCGGGCTCGACAACCGGCTGTCGCTGCAGGCGCTCTGCCGGGACAGCCTCTACTGGTGCAAGATGGCCATGGACACCTGCGAACGGTATCCGGTCATCGGTGCCTACGTGGAGCAGTTCTACGGCAACAACTTCTTCCGCGACTCCTTGCTCCATCTGCGCAAAACGGCGATGGCCAGCGAAGAGGGCCGCGTGCTGCGTACGCCGACCGACACGGAGCCGCCGACCCGCGTGCTCAACTTGCTGGACGGGCCTGTGCCCGTGAAGCAGGCTGCCGGACCTGCAGTCGAGATCCACGTCAACGAGGACCAGGTCTTCACCCAGAACGCCCCAGAACTCACCGAGAGCGAGCGGGAGCGCTTGATGCGAGACGGGCACCTCATCAAGGACCATCGCGAGGGTGACGAGGTCTCCAAGAAGTACAACACCCAGACCTTGCTGGAGCTGGCTAACCCGGAAGCCACCGGGCTGTACGAGGTACTGGTCAAGCCTCATGGCTTCGCCAAGTGCCTGGTGATCTCCGCGCCCCAGACCTCCGAAGGTCGCCAGGACTTCTCCACGCTGATCCGGCTGGAGCCCAAGGACTGGATGAACGCCCACCGTTCCACGATCTACGCCAAGCCCAAGTTGGACAACGAGGTCGACAGTTGGAACAAGTGGTACGAGAAGCTCGGCAAGGGGTCGCTGGAAAAGGGCGGGGTGTACGTGATTGTGTCCCGCGAAGGCCAAGGAACGGCTCCGTTTCGCGTCGAAGAGACGCTGGGCGACGGCCGGTTCAAGGTCTCGTTCAAGGACTACGCCACTCGCAACCGGCCCAAGTACATGCCGCAGATCGCAGAGAACGACCCGGACTGGGACGCGGACTACTACTTCGGTAGCGAGATGATCTCGCTCAATGAGCGCGAAGGGACCAGCTTCAAGAGCATGTCCAACACGCTCTACGTGCCCAAGGAGCACAAGATCGTTCGCGTCGAGAAGACCGAAGCCGACACCGACAAGAACGCTCCGTGCTGCGTTGGTGCCGAGTCGCACAGCAAGGACACGCCACTGCGGCCGGGCAACCTGTCGGACATCCAGGCGGAGATCTTGCAGAAGTCGGCCCAGCTCAAGCTGTACGCCAACAGCAACGAAGTGTCGATCAACAACGGTCAGTTGATGCCCAAGCGGGCCGCGCTGTTCACACTGGTGCGGTACCACGGCTTCCGCGAGAAGGAGGCCAAGGAACTGATCACTGAGACGGAGAAGCTGGCGATGCGTGGCAAGCCTGGCTTGTTCCGCATCAAGTACGCCCAAGGCTATCCCGGCGAAGTCAACGGCAGCAACCTGGTCAACCAGGGCCCAGGCGCCCCGGCAATGCCCGAGCCGATGTACGGTGCCGACCCGTCGTACGGCAACGTACAGCAGCAGTATCCGCAGTCGGACATGATGCCAGTGCCCGAGCTGAACTCGCAGAACACCGATCCCAACACCTACAATCCGCTGCCGGAAGCCGTGCCGGACCCGATGGCCATGCAGCAGGCGCAGCAGGCCGGGCAGATGGGTCAGAAGGAGGTGTTCGACACCAGCCTCATCAGCGGGTTGATCCGCACCTCCCGCCAGGACAACATGGTCAACCGCTACCTGGGCGACTTGCTCAAGGCGCTGGACCGGCTGGGCCGCTTGCTGTTTGTGTTCTACTGGCACAACGATGAGTTCTCAGACCAGTACGGCAAGTCTGACTTGCCGGAGCTGGAGGACTCCTTGCGGAATACTTTTGAAAGCCTGGGCGATCTCGTGTTGTGGCTCAAGGAAAAGGACGTGGGCCCGATGCCCGGCATGAACATGGGTGAGCCGCAGCTCGCGGAAGCCGCCGAAGGTGCATAAGCAAGGAGCGTTACATGTCCACACCGTATATGCGAGTCGTGACCATTGACGCCGCGAAGGACGTCTGCTACCCGATTGACTTCCCCAGTGATGTAGCCTTGACCAAGGTTACCGTCACGGGTGCGAAGAACAATGGGTACAAGTTCGATCTTTACTCGCGGGCGTTTACGCGGGAGGCCAAGAACCTGGTACAGATCCAGGACGTGGGTGGGGCCGCCGGACTGGTGTTCGCCGAGAAACACCTACTCAAAGAAGGTGACACGTTCACCGTCGCAAGTAACGGCGTCGGCGGCTACAACACAACCCACGTCGTGGTCACCGTGGTGGATGACTACCATGTGATCAGTGATCAGGTCGGTGCGGCGACGGGAAAGGGCGGGACAGCGACCTTGGCCATCCCCAGTGACCAGCAGCCGCTGTATGAAATCATTCCACAACAGACCGGCTCTTCCGGCGTGGCTCGCTGGGCGGAGCCTCACGGTGTGCCGTTCGTGAATCAAGACCCACGCACGCCTCACGGGGCCGAGCGGAAGGTGTACATCAAGTTCGACACCGAAGATGTCTACCACGTGGCTCTGACATCGATCACCGACTGGACCATCTAGATTTTACTTACGTAACGAAAATGTACGCAGCCTTTGAAGCCTACAACCCGTTCCGGTCGCCCTCTTGGCGGTACGACCGTGTGCTCAAGCTCGTGGGCCACCGTCCGCGTCCGTTGAAGGCTTCGCGTGCGCACGACGACGATACGGTCAAAACCTATCGCGATTTCTTGCTTCGCATGCGGAACCGAGAGTCACGGGAGGCCGAGCTGGGGCTGTTCGTGGAAAACCCCTCGCTGTTCCTGGCGAACACGATCATCAACCACCCCGACCACGAGTGGCGATCGATCTTGCACGCGCGTGTGCTGGCTCGGCAGTCCGACGAGGAGATTGCCCAATGGGCATCCACACTCCCTGAGGCCGTCTCCTGGTACAACGAACTGTGCTTCGATGTCCGTGACCGGCTGGAGTCCCGTGGCTATATCATCAAGGTCATCGTCGGCCGCCCGGATGACCGAAGACCGTCGCACGACGGTTCGATGACCGAGTTTCAGCGTGAGCTGTGCTACAAGATGTTTGGCTACTTCGGCGGTCCGCTGGTGCTCGAAGCAGTGGTCGCGGGAATGTCCGAAGGCACGTTCCCGTACCGGCCTGCCGACGTGCCCGCGTTTGTGGACAACGCCATCGCCCAGATCGTACGCAATCGCACGGCCATGGCTGCTCGCACGATGGCTGTCAATCGCTACACGCTGCCTACGTTGTTCACGACCTATGCCCAGATCCTGACGATCACCAAGCAGGTGGCCGAGGGTGGTGGTGCCCCGAGCGACGTGAAGCAGAACGTCGAAGCGATGCTCGGGGAAATGCGGTGGAGCGTTGGCCGGACGGGCCACCTCAAGAAGACGTCCCTGGAACAGGCCTACGACATGACGGCCGTGGAGCCCCGGGCCGACGAAGCGATGGAGCTGGCGAAGGGCCGTGAGCCCGACTCGCTTCGCGACATCAAAGACTTGCAACTACGTCTCGCTGTGGAGAAGGAACATGGTCAAGCAGTTCAGTAAGGCGGCCGAGGATACGCTGCTGGAGGCCGTGCGGGAAGTCACCGCCGCGGTCGAGGGCGACGATCTTTCGCCGACGGACGCTATCGTCAAGGTCGCCAGCGAGCAGAACCTGCCGCCGACCTACGTTCCGCTGTTGGTCCAGGCCTACAACGTGGGCCGCGCCGCGTACCAGCGCGAGCATGGCGGGTCGGGGGTCCTCAACAAGACCGCCGAGTTCCCCATTGCCCGCGTCGAGGACGCCATGGCCAAGCTCTACCCGGAGAAGCCTGCGGCACCTTCGGAGTTGCTCAAGGAGGCCGTGTCCCCCGAGTACTCCCGGCCGCCCGTGCGACGCCCCGCGACGCAACCGGCCCGGCGGGAGAAGGCCGCATCTACTAATTTGGGACAAATTAGTACGAAATTAGTAGATCAGCCCGGCGACCCCATGATCAAGATGTCCAAGGCCTACGGCCAGGCCCAGAAGATCACCCACCAGATCGAGGAGTTGCGGTACAAGGCCGGGGCGGCCAAGGACCGGCTGCTCAACGCCCTAAGCACGCTGGGCAACTACTACAAGCAGGCCAACCTGGACCCGTTCGAGGTCACGGAGTTCGCCGCCGTGCGGATGTTCGGGGAACCGGCCCGGCACGTGATGGGCTACATTCACGAACGCAACCGCATGAAGACGTCGCGGTGGGACGGCGGCATCCCCAAGCAGGCCTGCACCCAAGTGGACCCGCAGCAGATGCCCTTCCCGCTGATCCAGGACGTGATCACCAAGGGTCGCGAGCTGCTCGAAGCCCAGACCAAGTATGCCCAGACGCGGAGGGAGGGGACTGAAAAGGTCGCCTCCATCCTGCGCCCTTTCGCACAAACCCCAGCGTCGATTCTGGCCCAGAGCCAGTCGGCGTTGGGGCCGACCCTGGGTTCCTCGGATAAGCAAGCCGGGATCATCGAGAGCCTGGCGGCGGGGACGGTCGGCGGGGCGATCCCCACGATGTTCACACCCAAGCCTACCAGCGAGATGGTGGAGAGTGTGGAGCAGGACCTGTCCAGCCCCGTACACATCGACGAGCTGCGACAGATCCGGTCGCGAGCGATGCTCAGCGACTTCCTGGCCAATGACGACGTGATCTCCGGGTACGCCCCGGAGGAAGTCACCAACGCCTACAACGAGATCTCTCAGCTGAGCCCGCGAGCGTCGTCGCAGCCAGCCATCATGCGACCGCTGCTGCGGAAGCGATTGACGGCGGGCTCTGTGGAGCCGTTCGAGGCCCAGCAGATGGCGGACATCGAGAAGACGATCAAACAGACGGAGAATCCCGAGAAAGTTTCGGAGGTGCTGTGTGGCAACATCCTTGACTGATCTCACGCCGCAGGAGGCGGTTGACATGTTGGCCAAGCAAGCCGTCCTGGGCCGAGAGCTGCGGACGCTGCGGGAAAAGTACGCGCTGAGCATGTCCGACATCACCGAGTACGCCAAGGCCAACCCGGCACTCACCGGGGCGGCCATCGGTGCGGGCGGCGGTGCGCTGTTTGGCGGCCTGAGCAACCTGGCCAAGGACCCCGAGGACCGGCAGACCGGCCGTGGCTTGCTCACAGGCGCCCTGGCCGGTGGTGCGCTGGGGCTGGGCGTAGGCCATTTGGCTCCGAAGGTGCTGGGTGGACAATTCTCCGGGCAGCAGCCGCTGGAGGATCCGATCCAGAAAAAGCTCGACGAACTCAACCAGCAGAGCGAGCAGATCAACAAGGAGTGGGCCTCGCAGGCACCGACGATGAGCGGCTCGGTCGCTCGCACGGGCTTGCTGACGGCTCCGACCATCGGCGCGACACTGGCCGAGCGACGACTCAAGCCGGAGGACCTCACGCGGGTCATCCAGGAAGGCAAGAACGTCCCGCCCAGCTTGAACCCGCAGATGTGGGACCAGATGAAAGATCTGGATCGCCGGGGTGTCATCAACAAGGCACGCTATCCGACGGCAGGCATGACCCCCGGGGATATGCCTGCGTGGCGTCGTGGCACGCGAAGCGTGTCCGAGTTCCTGCGTGACCGACTGGGTCTGCCCAGCCAGATCACTGATCCGATCAACCGCGGCCACCTGGCCGATCTGCCGCCGGTCTATCCGGCCGACCAGACTGCCAAGGCAGCGCCCAAGGGCAAGCCCGCAGGCAAGCCGCCCGGTCCGCCCAAGGCCTATCCGCCGCCGTCGTCCGAAGAACTGATCAACCTGGCCAAGCGCGGCCGCGAAGGTCGCCTCAAGCTGGAGCCCGGCACCGGCCCGTTCAAGCCGACCGTTCGCGGGATCGGCAAGGGGTTGGGCTTCGCCGGGGGTGCGGCTCTCCTCGATTACCTGATCCGCAGCGGTGCCCACCAGTTCCAACAGCCCTCGTAAGGACTTTCGCTCATGATGGAAAAGATCATCGACGTCGGCTCGTGGGACCGGATGGCCGATTGCTGCGTGGAGTTCGTCAAGGTCTCCAGCCGCGGGCTGATCGGCTGGGATCGCCATGAGTTCATCGAGAAGCGAGCGGGGCACCACAGCTTCGTGGACGCCATCGACTCCGGGCTGCTCAAGCTGGCCGCCGGGGACCTGCCGATCCATATCCTGGCCGTGGGTGCTACCGAGGGCTACGGTTTCAATCGCAACGGTGACGGCTTCAACGAGTCCATCTGTATCTCGCAGCATCCCACGTTTGCCAAGATGGCCAAGTACTTCCGCCATCACCGCAACAAGCTGGAACGCGGCGACCCGTTCTACGGAGCAGTGAAGCTGGCCGCGTACAACCGCGACATGCGCCGGATCGAGTGCTTGACCATCGGCAACATGGACAAGGCGGCCGCGTTCCGCAACGGCGGGCTGATGATGCTCCCCGAGACGTTGGCCCGCATCGAGCGGGGCGACGACGTGGCCTGGAGCATGGCCTGCAAGGTGGCCAACGACGTCTGCGCGATCTGCCACAACAAAGCGGCCCACCGTGCCGAGTACTGCACGGAAGACACCTGCATCGACGAGCACGGCAAGCGTGGTCTGGGCTGCCGCCACAACATGACCAAGCTCTGCGAAGACGGCCGCCAGCAAGGTGTGGAGAACCCGGACGCGATCTTCTTCGATCTCAGCGAAGTGGGTCGTCCGGCGGATCGCGGGGCCTATGGCTGGAAGGCCGACTACTTGCAAAAGGCCGCGTCCACGGGCCACATGATCGGCGGCGCTGAGCTGGCAGAGCTGTACGCAGCGGAGAACGGCTACACGCTGCTCGATCCCACAGTCAACGGACAGCGTAAGCACGCTGCAGCACTGGTGGGCTTGGCCTACAAGCTCGCCTCCCTCGAACACCAAATTGAAGCAAACCCAACCCACCGCGACATGGCAACTGCCTGCGCTTTCGCTCCGGCGATGCAGCCCCCGATGGATCTAGGACCATTGGGGACCCCTGGTACCAGGAAACTGGCTACGGCGCTAAGTGCTTTGGCAGGCCAGAAGATCGCCATGCCTGTGCGGGATTTCGTGCGGTTGGTTGCTTCCGGTGACGCGGTCAAAGCGGCCGCGTGGCAAGAGAGCGTTCCCGGGCGCCTTCCCGGGGTCTACGGTCGTCTGATCGTCGACGGCAGTCTGGAGCAAAGTCTCGTTTCCAACGCGTTCGCCCCATCGCCGGAGCTGGCCTCGGCGGAGCAACGCAGCTGGGCCAAGCAAGCGTCCCAGCACTATTCCTTGGACGAGACGGCGATTCAGGAACGCGTCGTGCGGTCGGCGTTACGATCCTTGCCCATTCCCGCGTTTCGCAACGCGGAAGGTGTCAAGGCAGCGGCAAACGATCCGGGGGCGGAACACATCGCTCGGCAGTTCGCCCTGTATAAGTTGGCGTTTTTGGGAGCCCATGTGGGTTCGCCGGGGTTCGACAACCTCTGCGAATCCGTTGTGCTCCAGAACTATGTCTCATAGCCCGGAGACGGCCGGGTACGTGACCAAAACCGGGAATTCAATCCACGCCGTCCGTGGAACGGTATTGACGCTTTGATTCGCGATCAGGCAAAATAGAAGCATCAAAGCCGTTGCGGCGATCTGGGCAACACGACGTGTGCCCACATGGGATAGGATGCCCTCTTGCAAGACGCAAGGAGTTCAAGGATGAGTAAGTCTCTCGCAAAGCAGGCTTCGGTCGTGCAGACCATCGACGCGTTTCTGAATTCGCTCGGTGGCTCGAAGTCGGCCGAAGCAAAGACCGAGGCTGGCGGATACCAGGGCGGCACCACGCACCCGGTGGCCAACGTCGATGACAGCACGCAGGACGCCCAGGAGGGCTCCCGTTCCTCGGAGAACACGTCGGACATCAAGGACCAGAAGGGTCCGTTGAGCGTCGACAGCACCTCCGATACCATCAACAAGGGCCAGGACGAGGCCCAGACCAACATCGGCACGACGGTCGCCGCGACCGGCGAGGACTCGGCCAACGAGACCTCCAGTGCCAAGGGCGGCAAGGAAGACGGCGGGACCCGCGAGGGCTCCACCAGCCATCCGGCCCGTACCGACAACGACGCCCTCGACGGACAGAAGTACTCGGCCGCCCGCCGCGTGCTGCAGTTGGTCAAGGCCGCCGAGGACCCGGGCACCGCGTTGCTGGCCCGGATCGCCACCGAGGCCCACGGGGCCATCAAGGAAGCGGCCAAGGAAGCCTGTGGCGGCAAGTGCGGTGGCAAGGGCGGGGAAGTCCCGTCTGCCAAGCCGCCGTTCCCGCCCAAGGGCAAGCAGGCCGCCGACGCAGCCCAAGCCGGTTACGAGCTGGCCAACGCCGTTGTGGGCAACGTCGCCCAGGACAAGCAGGCACAGGACGCGGCCGTGGTCGAAGGCTTGGCCTACACCATCCAAGAGGCCCGTGGCATGGCCGACAAGACAGCCGCCTACCTCAACAAGTTCTTCGCCGATGTCCGCGCCAAGCAGGCTGCGGAGGAAGGCGGACCTCCGCAGGAGGAAGAGGAAGGCAGCGGGGAGCCGAGCGAAGGCGGGGAAGAGGGCGGCGGGGGCGGCAGCGTTCCCGGTGCTCAGGAAGCGGCCGGTTCCATGGGGCCGGGCGGCGGGGGCCAGGATGAGCAAGCACTCATCGAAGCCCTGCTCGGCGGCGAGGGTGGGGGCGGAGCCGGGGCCGAGGGCGGGATGCCCGGGGCCGAAGGCGGGATGCCCGGAGCCGAAGGCGGCATGGCCGGAGCGGGCGGGATGCCCGGAGCCGGTGGGATGCCCGGAGCCGAAGGTGGCGGAATGCCCGGCGCTTCGATTCCTCCCGACACCGGACACGGTTCGGCCCAGGGGCCCATCGACGAACAGTCGTTGGCCATGCTGGCCTCCGCGCTGGAGCAAGCCGGAATCACTCCCGAGCAGCTGGAAGCCGCTGCGACTGCCAAGGCCGCGAGCTACCTCGCCCAGAAGCAGGCGTCCGCCAAGAAGCCGAGCTGGCGTCCCAAGAACGCCGAAGAGGCTCAGCGCTTCCAGGAAATCCAGCGTTACGTCCACGAACTGACGGCCAAGTAAGGACACTTCCCGGCCGCACGGGTCTACCGGACGGTACGGATAGTCATGGAGGATCTCATGAGCCAAAAGCAGCCCATTCTGGGAGACACGCTTGCCTTCGTGCAGAAGGCAGGCGAGGCCTTGCACGCTTCTCGGCAGTTGGCGGAATCCGTCGCTGTCGAGCAGGAGAAGGTCGCGAACATCGTTCCTCGCAGCGCCGACTCGATGGTCAACTTCCGTCTGCTCGACGGGAAGCGGTTGATCAACCCGAGCGAGAAGCAGGCGGCGATGCGAAAGCTGGCAACGCATCAGGGCGCTGTGGAGCTGGTCCACAGCCTGCTCAGCATCTGCAGCGAGCAGATCAAGCAGGCGGAGCAGCGCATCGCCCTGTTGCAACAGGGGAAGCCCGTGGCGGATGGCCCGCAAAAGCAGGCCGCCGCCCGTAACCCCGTCGTGGGCGCCCGTCACGGGGATTCCGATCAGCCGGAGTCCTGGCAGAAGATGGCCGCCGCGCTTGGCGTGAATCGGTAGTTTCAATCAAGGACGATTTTCGGGCCTGCTGAAAAGCCCGGGAACTCAAGGAGGAGTACTCACATGGCAGCTCCGCGTCAAATGACGGCGCATACCCTCGAAGCCATCAAGGGCTGGCCCTCGCCGCATGCGGTGGATTTCGCGGCCAAGCTCAGCGCCGAAGTGACGATCGACCCGGTGTTCGCCGGTCGTGTCGTCCACCTCAACGAGGATGGCGAGTATGAGATGGGCCTTCCCGACGTCTCGCGCGCCGGGCACATGCCCATCTTTCTGTTCCAGAACTCGGACGACCCCGACGTCAGCAACCCCGGCGGCGACCCCGCCACGGAAGCGGGCGTGTGGATCGCTGTGTCGCCCACCGGCAAGATCATGGGCCTCGTCGCGGCTGGCTCCTACGAGCTGTCCTCGACCGAGTTTGCCTCCGAGCTGGTCGTCGGTGCCTACGCACCCGGCGATTGCTTGACGGCCGCCGCCGACAACACCACCGCCGCAACCGGCGGTGTGATCACCAAGGGCGTCGCCTACGACGTGCCGCTGTGCGGTACGGTCTCGCGGGGCGTGTCCCGCAACAGCCACGGCAAGGACGAGCTGGCCTTCTGGCCCGTCTGGTTGCCGAAGTACACGGCCGACCAGTAGTAGTCCGCCTGTCGGTTTTCACTTTGGACAAGGACGTTTTTCTTTCGCTTACATGGAGGTGCAGTGATGCCCGCCCAAGCGGTTACCCGTGAAGAGTCGCAGGGGGTCAACGAGAGCCTGTTCGAGAAACTGGCATCCCGTGACCCGATCATGGAGAAGGAAGCCATCGACGCGGTGAACGATTTCACCCGCACGAAGATGCGTGAAGACGGTTTCTTGCGGCGAATCATGCCGCCCGTGCCGATCACCAACGACGAGCTGGATCGGCAGGTCACCACGGACAAGCCCGTCAAGGTGGTCGACAAGGAACCCGATTCCCCGGCCGCCATCTCGATCCCGTTCGCCACGCTCCCGATGAACTTGTACATCCGGGGCCCGCGGTACTTGGTCATGCTCGACCGTATCGTGACGCCGCGGTTCACCAAGGACACGGACGAACTCCGCACCTGGATCATGGACATCCGGCAGGTCCTGTCGGACAACGCGATCAAGGACATGCTGGCGGAAGAGGACGGCAAGTTCATCACGGCGTTCAACGCGGCCCTGGTCGCGCGCAACACCGTGGTCCCGACCTCGGGCGTCGCCCAGTGGCAGACGTTGGCGGGTGGCATCACCCGCGACACCGTCTGCGACATGCTCACGATCATGCCGAACACGCCCAGCTCGCTGGAAACGAAGACGGTCCTGATCAACCACATCACCGTCAAGCAGCTCATGAAGTGGGGCCGCACGGAGATGGGTGGCGACCTGTCGCAGGACGTCATGAAGACCGGCTGGACCCTGCAAGAGTTCGCCGGGGTGTCCTGGATCGTCACGATCAAAAAGGACATCATCCTTACGAACAGCATGTACATGTTTTCCGACCCGAAGTTCATCGGGAAGCACTACACGCTGGAGGACACCACCATGTACATCCGCCGCGAGGCGTACATGTTGGAGTTCTTCGCCTACGAAACCAACGGCGCTTCCCTCGGCCATACCTCCGGTCTGGCCCGCGCCGATTACGTCTAGTCGGCGGCCGGTTTTTCGCGCGGAAGTGATGTCCGGCACCGAGGGAATGGTGCCGGACATCCACCCGTTCTCAAGAGACACTCAACTAGCTACGAGGTCTGTCATGCCTAACCAAGCACCGACGCTCCCCGACCAGGCGACCGCTCGCCAGATCGTTCTGCAGGGCGTGCACAAGCGAGCCTTCCTTCACCGGATGGCCGAGCTTGGGCACCAGCCGCAGACCGTGAAGGAAGCCGAAGCCCTCGTGGAGCTTGGCCTGAAGATGGCGGCCGCCGAAAGCGACCCGCTGCTCAAGCAGGCCAGTGAGCCCGCTCCGGGCCCGTACGCCTTCGCCAATCAGGCCCTGGATCAGTTCCTCGGTTTGGGAAAGCAGGCGGAAGCGGTCCCGGGGCTCGACGATGTGTCCATCCAGGGAGCTTTCGAGCTGGCCCAGGATCCCGCGATCTACGGAGCGGCGTTGGTCCTCAAGCAGGCCAACGACGCCGCCGCAGCCGGAGTCGGCCAAGAAGAGGCCCCCGCGGAGGCAACCGAGGAGGGCTAAGCCCAACGGCCGCCCTCGAACCCGTTCCTGTACGCTAAGCCCACGGAGGCTTTTACCATGTCCTTCGACCCGACCTGCCTGCTGAGCACGTTGGTCAACACGTCCGGCCAGACGATGAAGTTTGGCGAGCTGCCCCCGCACGGGCAAGAGCTGGAAGCGGACGAAGAGATCAGCGTGTTCGGCCAGATCACCGAGGCAGTCAACCGCGGAGATCGTTTCGGCAACCGGCACATGCTGGCCCTGCTGAGCGACCTCGAAAACGGTTACCTGTCGATCAAGAGTACTCCGGCGCCCATCCTCTACGATGAGTCGCTGGACGAGACGCAGATGTTGCTCCTCGACGATGGCACTCTCGCCGTCGCCGCACCGTGCTGGGAAGTCACGGTCTAGCTGCGAGCAACTCGATCCGCTAAGATCGCACGGCAGCCGGGGAATGTCTCCGGCTGCCGTCTTCTTTTGATCCGGGAGCGGACCATGCGACTTTCGCTGTTTACGCCGACCAACACCCCCAAGTACCTCTCGGAAGTCTACCTTTCCGTACAGGCTCAGAACTTTCCCGACATCGAGTGGGTCATCGTCCCCAACGGCGATGTTCGCGTGGAAGACATTCCTGCGGAGATCCGGGCCAACCCCCGAGTGCGGATCGTGCCCTACGCTCCGCGCGACTCGTCAAACGGTATCGGCGCACTGAAGCGGTTCTGTTGCGAGCAGTGCACTGGAGATGTGTTTATCGAGCTGGACCATGACGACTTGCTCGTCCCCGGCGTGTTGCCGCTGATCGCGGACAAAGTGAGCGAGGGGGCCGACTTCGTGTACTCCGACACGGGCTACTTCCGCGACGAGACGCTGGAGCAGGAACCTCCCTACAGCCCCGCACACGGCTGGGAGAGCTACCCGTTCCGCATCTACGGTCGGGAGTTCGTGGCGATGCGAAACTTCCCCATCACGCCCCGCTCGCTGTGCGAGATTTACTACTGCCCGGACCACGTGCGTGCGTGGACCCGTAAGAGCTACGACGCCATGCAAGGGCACGACGCCACACTGCACGTCTGTGATGACCACGATCTGATGTGCCGGACCTACCTCTCGGGCTTCCGTTTCGCGCACACGGGCACCGTGGGCTACCTTTATCGCAAGCACGCCGACCAAAGCTATCTGCGGTTCAATGACGACATCCAAGTAGGCACGCTCAAACTTCGCGAACGCTACCTGCACCGGCTCATCGATCGCTGGATCAACACGGAGAGCCTGCCCTTGTTGGACCTGGCAGCGCCGGGGACGCTTGCCCTCAACAAGTCCACGCTGCTCAAACTGCCTGCGGAGGATAACAGCGTCGGCTGCGTGCGTGCCTACCACATGCTCCATCGATTGCCCCACTCCCAGATCACGGCGTTGATGGAGGAGATCTACCGCGTGCTGGTCCCCGGTGGTTGGCTGTGCGCCTACGTTGGTTCGACCGACGGGCACCTGGGGTTCGCCCCGGATGTCTGCAGCTGGTGGAACACGCGAACTTTCGAGTGCTACACCAACCGTGAGCTTGCCCAGAGTATCGGCGGGCACACGGCTCGATTTCAAATGGTGCAGTGCAAAACAGACCGCCCCACGCCCATGCCCGCCGTGGCCTACGCCCAAGCAGACATGTGTGCTTTGAAAGGGCAGCGGCAACCGGGCCTGGTTTGGATATAATCAAGACAGTCAAGGAGGACTGCCATGCCCACTTCCGAACAACTGCGGACGTTCGCTCCCGAGGACTACCCCCACGAAGGCTGCCCGGTGCGGGTGAAGACCCGGCACATCAGCGTGCCCAAGGGGATCAACGCCATCGCGGATTGGCCGATGCGAACCCCGGACGGGGCTGAGCTGGACCTCAGTGCGTTGTTCAGCACGGACGAGTCCGCGAGCGAAAGCGACAGCCAGGGCTCGATCACTGTACGCTTCGCCACCGTGGACTCGGAGATCTTCGTCGACGCCGAGGGTGAATGCGTCTCGCCCTCCACCGGCCGAATTCACGTGGACGTACCTGACATCGTCACGCGACGGGCGGGCATCTACCGGATGCAGTTCGGAGTCGAGGACGCCGACGGGAACATGGTGGCCATCGACCGCGGCCTGTTGTTCGTGGAGCCGTCGCTGTTCGGCAGCCACCTCATGGGTGTGAACCAGGGGCCGCCCACGATCAAAGAGATCCGCACGTACATCCGCGACACGCTTCGCGAGAACGACCTGCTCAAGGACGTGGAGTTCGACGAAGACGAGCTGATGATGGCGATCATCTCGCCCATCCGCGAGTGGAACGAGTTGCCGCCGCCGGTCGCCCGTCACACCACCGCCAGCTTCCCTTATCGCGAGCACTGGATGCGAGCGATCATCGGTCACCTGTGCCGGATGGCCGCCGCCTGGTACAGCCGCAACAAGCTGCAAACCAATTTCGACGGGCTGAGCCAAGACGACCGCAACAAGAACCAGGACTACGACGCGCGGGCCATGATGTACATCACGGAGTGGCGGGGATTCATCCGGGCGAAGAAGTTCCAGATCAACTGCGGCCGCACGATGGCCAGCATGGATGGCCCGTACTATTGAGCCTAAATTTCAGGCCAAAGTGCGGCATAAATCTATGGTGAGGTCGTCTACCGACTGGCCGCTCGCTGGAACCTCCGGGTTCTGCGAGAGGCGGAGATCGCGGCACGTGCCGTTTCTTTAGATCTCCCTCACCACTCTCGCGCGGATCACCGATTCCACCTCTCGACCCAGGAGGCGTTATGAATCGTTCTCGCGTCGCGTGCCGTTACAGTCGGCACACTTGTCGGTATCGGCTGGCCAAGCCCGTATCGGCAGTAGTTCCCCCGAAACCGCAGCGGGCCACGGTGCCCATGTGGCAAAGCCTACGAGAGTATGTGTCTGCAAGGAGCAGTGCGTAGAAGGGAGGTGCGTGTGGTGTGGAAGGTGCTCGGGGCAGCGGTCGAGTTGTCGATTGCCGCGTTGGTGATCTGGCTGCTGCTCGTGTCTTCCGGCAAATAAAGGAGAACGTATGCGACTCGTCAAGTTTGCAGGCCAGCTGGCGCTGGCCACCTTCGCCGCGTGGTGCATGTTGCAAGCGGCACGTGTGTTTCCCCATTGAGTTCCCCGTTGAAAAGGATTTCCCCGTGAGTACTACATTGTTCGAGCAGGTTCGCGAGTTCCTTGTCCGCTGCAACCGGCATGAACTGAGGGACCATGCCTTTGGTGATCGCGAGATCACCTGGACAATCGCGAAGAACAAGCTGACGCCCAGCGACCTTGTACTGATCGGCGTGCAAACGCCGGAGGCCCTGGAAGTGTTCGTGCCCTCCACGGAGTTGGTGGTGGGTTTCGGGTACGCGGGCCAGGGCGAGGCGACGGTGGGACTGGAACATTCCGGCCCGGCGTTCAATGATCGTCTGGCGTTCAATCTCTCGAAGGTGGGCCGACTGGCGCACGTCGAGAGGAACGACATGCAAGGTGCCGACGTGCCGCGGTACGTCGGCGGGTGATTTTCCGTACGTAAGTAATATCGCCGGGGGTCCTGCGGGGCCTCCGGCGATCCTTTTCTTTACCTATCAGCGGCCTTCGCCCATCTGCGCAAACGCGGTATGATGATCTCAGACTTGGAAGGAGCCACGGATGGCACCCAAAACATCAGGCGGTCATTGCGATTGGTTGCATTTCGCGTCCGCGGACTGGGCGATGCTCAGCGCGGCTCATTCGCTCTATCCCACGCCGCCGGTCCCTGTTCCCGATCTTCCCCCGGTCATCCCGCCCTCGCTTGCCGAGCAAGACGCGTGTGGTCGAAGCTGCCTGCCGGTTTGCGAGTGGGCCTTCCAGCGTGTGATGGTCCTGCCTCGCATCCCTGGCGGCACTCGCGTGGAGTGGTTTCTGCATCCCGAGTTCCGCGATCCGCTTCCGCACACCTACCGGCTGCTGGTCGGCACGACCGGACATTCCCAGGCGGAGGACTGGGCCTATGTCGGACTGCCAGCGATCAACACCTACTACCTGGTCGATGACGAGCAACGCATCTACGGCAAGACACAGTGGACCCACTATGTTATCGAGCTGACCACACCGCTCGGCACATACTACTCCAAACCGCAGTCCTGCTTCGGTGCATGGACGTTTACGGACTGGCGACGCGCTGAATCCATCCTGCGACTGGAGCGGTTGGCGCTCCAGCAGAACCCAGGCAACGAGGGTTACTTGCTGAAGGTCAAGGTGGCGGGCACCCCCTGCGAGTGCATCGACACGATGACCATGGAAGTCCGCAACCCCCAGTGCACAATCTGCCTGGGTTCCGGGATCGTGGGTGGGTACCATCCGGCCATGGAGTGCTGCTGGGCCGCCCTGTACAGCGAAACTAGCCACGACCGTGTCTCAGGTGACGCGGGCAAGCCCGGCACCGTCAACGACCTGGTGATCCGTGCCCGGATGCTTGCCGTGCCTCCGCTGTTCGAGCGGGATGTGTGGGTCCAGAAGGACAGCGACCAGCGGTACTACGTTCACAGCGTCAAAAGCAAGACCGAGATCCGCAGCGTCCCCCTGATCTACGACCCGGTGGAACTGCGCATGGCCCCGTTCACCGACCCGATCTATTCGGTTGAGATTCCCGATCAAGTGCCCTCTTGAGGAGAAAAGCCCACCACGGGCCTCCAGAGACGTCCAGGAGGCCATCGTGCCGGTTAGGGCCCCGTTGGCCACCTGGATCGCCAGCGACCCTGGCAAGGCCAGCAGGGCCCTCCGGCAGGGCTTTTCGGACTTAAACCCAGATAACCTGAGATAACCCGATGCCACACATCCCTTTTCAGGCCCGACCGATCCCCCAACGGGTGGAGAATCCGACGACCGGCCGGGTCGAAATGCGAGAGCCGCCGCCAGCAGCAATGGCACCGCTGGCATCGCAACCGCTGGCCTCGGACCTCCCGTCGCTGCCGCCGGTCCCCGACATTACCGATCTTCCCCTCGTACCACCGCAGCACGACAAGCCGCCTGTGGGCCGTATCGCGCCGCGACGCCGCGAGCTGTCCAAGCAGCCCAGCGGCCTGGCACCGATCAGCATCCGTAAGTACACCGTTGACCCGGCAGACGTGGCCAAGAAACTGTTTGGCCGTTGAAGTCGCAGGGCAAGGAGGCCCCGTGGCAGACACCGAACCGATTCCCCAGTTTGTCGTCCCGCCGCCCAGCGCGATCTGTTCGTTGTTGCCGCGGCCGTTGATCCTCACCGGGTTCTTCCGCGACATTCTCACACGGCACTTCATCTCGCCGCAGTATATCGAGATGCCCGACCTGCGGCATCTAATCTGGCGGGAAGATCTGCAGACTGGTATTCTAATAGAGTCGAGGTGGCGGTGGCGCCCACAGCTCACGCAGAAGCGCCCCGCGATCTTGATCAGCCGGAACGCCTATCAAAATCAACGGATGGGTTTGCAGGATAGGCACCAACCGACCCGCGGTGACGGAGGAGAGGGGCACTTTGCGACGGCCTGGATTGGCAGTCACACGTTCTTCTGCATTGGTGGGTCAGGAGCGCAGGCCGAGTTGCTTGCATCAGAGGTTCAGCGAGAGCTGACCGAGTTTGGCTCGCTCATTGAGCGAGGAATGTCACTCCTACGCTTTCAAGTGTTGGAAGTTGGCGCAATTGGTGAGCTGGAGGAAGCGACAGAGAACTATGTGGTTCCTGTCAACGTGGGCTACGCTTTCCAGGAACTCTGGGTCCTGCGTCAGCAAGCTCCTACCCTGAAACGCATCTCGCTCTCAATGATCCTCGATATGTAACCAGCCCAATTCGCAGGGTGCTTGACGCGCACCCGACAAGGCAAGGAGGCCATCATGTCCGTATACGTCGTCCCGCAGGTCTTGGTGTTCCAGGAATTCAACCTGATTCCCCAGGCCACGCTGCGACAACTGCACGCACACATCTCCGGCGGCCACGCCTGGCTCGTTCGCTATGACGACGAGCAGGAGAAAGACACTGGCTTGCTGGGCTATTACGACCGTGTCAACGACACCTGCTACGACTGGCCCCAGCGGCCCGCGGGCGGGGTCATCGACCACGGCTACACCAAGGTGTTCATCGACGACGCCTTGCTCCAGTATTTCGCCGACTACATCGGCACCGACGACCCCATCTCCACGGTGGCGGGCAAGACCAACCGCATCGCCGCCGAAACTCGCGTGTTCCGCGAGAACGGCGAGGACTGGCCGCGTTCGGACATCTTCTACGACCGCGACGTGCAGCTGGGCGATGTGGCTCACATCCGCGCCGTGGTTGGCGCCAGCGTCTACGACCTGTGGACTTACGTCTCCGGGTTCGTGGGCGATGAGATCGATCCGCTGGTGGGCGACGCCGAACCGGACGTCAACAACGAGGACACGCGAGTCAAGCCCGCCGATTTGGACGACCAGATCGCCGGGGACCACAACTGCGTGGCCATCGAGACCGTCGACAGCACGCTGTACGATGGGACGGCCGACGGCGACCTGACCGAGACCTACACGATCCGCGTGATCGAGTCTTCGGCCGGGGGCATCGCCTCGACGGCTCTGCTTCGCGTCACTTCGGCGTCGGGCAACGACGACGACCTCACCGTGCGCCCCGACGAGTTCGGTTCGCCCACCGAGATCGGCTCGCGAGGCCTGACGATCACCTGGAACAACACCGGATCGGCGGAATGCTCGGCCTCGGCCGAGGACGCCGACGTGGCCGCCGACGACTTCCTCGTGGGTCAGGAATGGGAAGTCACCGTGGGCCAGAAGTGGGACGCTCCCGAGGCCACCTCGGGCGGAGACTATGTCGGGGACGTGGACTGCACCTACATCGTCACGGTGATTCGTGGCGGAGACTGGGCGTCGCTACCGCACATCTCGGTCACCACCGACCGCGGCACCGACCGCAGCGGTGCCGTCGATGTGCCCGGCGCGGGCGAAGCGGTTCCCGTTGGCTCCAACGGCGTGACCATCTCGTTCACCGAGGACGGGCTGTGCACGGGCGACATCTACTACATCCCCGTGGAAGCCCTGGGCCATGGTGCGATCCGCACCTTGGAACTCGGCGACAGCTTGCCGCAGGAGGTCATCGACAACGGGGCCACCGAGATCGACTTGGAGCTGTACATCCGTAAGAACATCCAGGTGGGCGAAGAC